>JAEIGA010003415.1_pt1 | contig 24902 bp, 63 predicted proteins | sample 9270691 | NCBI WGS metagenome assembly JAEIGA01 (sample SAMN17057246, study PRJNA624740) | gut metagenome | biome: biome; isolation source: fecal sample | host: Bos grunniens | place: China: Xizang | collected 2019
ACAGCAACCTTCTGATGAAGAGATTATTGGTAAGGTAAAGGAAGTTGTTTCAGAATATATTTCACTTCAAGGCGATGGTTTTAAGTTGTCTATGAAGGATATGAAACCTATTTTGTCAAAGGTTCAAGAAACATATCCAACCGCCAATGGTAAACTTGTGGCTGATGTAATTAAAAGTGTAATTTAAAAAATAAAATAACTATGAATAGTTTTATTTTGTTACTACTATTAGTTAGTAGTTTTATGATGGCAAGAGCATTTTCTTTTGGTATGATTCATATTACTATGCATGGGTATCGTCAACGTGAATGTATTGAAAGAATTGTTAATGAACAAAAAGCATGTGATTTTATCAACGCAACATACCAAATGACGATTACAGTCATAAACTGTTTTATTATAATTGGTTGTTTAAGTTTTCTGTTTAATGTGAATTTAATATCAACTTTTAGTTGGGTTGCGTTAGTAATTATATTTAGTCTTTATGTTACATTTTTTGTGGTAAAAAATAAATTAATGGTACGTTATAATCTTCCTAACTTTTATAATCATATGATTGATTATCGTTCAAAGCAAAAGGTTGTGACTAAAGATAATGATAATGAAGTTGATTTTATAAGAAGTTATCAGAAAACAATAAATCAAAAAATCAAAATGAATATTTGGTTTATTATTTCTCTATTTCTTTTCTTATACATTTTTAAATAAAAAAGGTGAGCAAATTGCTCACCTTTTTTTATCTAATACCTCTAGTTCCTGGTGTAGGCATTCCTGTCATTTTACTGTGTCTTTGTCTAAATCCTTTTGTTGGCGATGGAGTTCTTTGACCCATTCTATAAGGTCCAGCAAATCCCGCTTCTGGTTTTTGTTTAGATTGAACTTGACCCGCTCCTGTTTTTTCTAAATCATATTGTTTTCTAAGTTTATTATAAAGAGTTAACATTTCATTTGCTTTTTGTTGATATGCTTTATATTGTTTGTAAGCATCTCTAGCTTGTTCAGCAGCAGTATTTTCGGGACGTGGAGACATTGGATTACCCATATTCAACATATCTTCTCTACTAAGATTTTGTTTAAAATTATCGGTACCTCTATCAAGCATTTTTTGACTGTTATATCCTTGTTTTGCACCTTTCCAAGCAGCGCCCATTTTATCAAAGAAACCTTCATTTAAGACTTCCATTACACATTCTTCAACTAATTGATTTAATTGTGCTTCATTTAATTTAATCATATTGTTATTCATATTTTTTTCCTTTTATAATAAATATTTGATAATGCTCAAAAAATATTATTTTTGAGTCAAAATGTTAAATTTATTTAAGTCATTTTGAGTATCAACATCTAAAAACATATTATCTTTATTTTCAACAAATTTAATTTTAGATTCATTCCAAAATGTATGATTTACATTTTCAGAACTAATTATTTTATCTAAAAAAGAAGTTTTTATTTTATAACAACACCCATCTATCATTTTTACATCTTTACATAATGACCCCTTTCTTTCATAAGATTCATACATAAACGTATTATCATCATTTAATAAAAAAATTTTACGGTTTGGAACAATAGTGTATGATGTAGCAAAATCATAATCATTAATATCACTAAACGCAACGTTCATTATTAATTCATTACTCCTTAATGGTTGTGTAACAGGAAGATATAAAAATTCATTTATTTCATTTAAACGTTGTGTTTTTTTTAAGTAATTATAAATTGAATGAAATTCACTTTGTTGTACTTCTTTTTCTTCAATAAAGACCTCAACATTAAATTTTTCAGCGATACGTTTTAATTCTAAACTATCAGTAATAACTACCACATTTAAAAAATTACCAATTTGTTTCAATACATAAGGTAAAAGTTTATGATTTTTACGAGGGCATCTTTTTGATTCGCCTTTAACTGTTATGAATACAATCATCTATTTCTGGTATTAATCTTTTAATTTTATTTTCATTTATTAATTTTTTTAAAAATAACTCTTCTTTTTCACCATCAAATCTATGGTTACTTTTCTTCCAAGCATCACCATTATACATTAATTCTTTTCTTCCTTCAACAGTAATACCACAAATCCATATTTCGTAATTTTCACACCATTCGGGAAAACTAGTTAAAACATTTAACACACATATTGATGTTGTGGGGAATGCAGTTCCTATATTTTCTTTATTAGTCCTAAAATCCATAATTTGAACATTATCCCATTGTTCTTGAGTTAAAAATTCATTCCAATTAGTAAAACAATGTTTTAAATTATCAGTCAAAAAAATATCTTTTGCTGTTTTAAAATAATCTTTAAATTCCCCACCCTTATAATATTCTCTAAAATCTCTATAAGCACCAATAAAAACACCATCAATACGAGTTCCTGTAGTGAGAAAATTAGTCATACGATTAATTCTCATCACATAATCAAATTCATTAACTTTATCAGATATATCAATTGGGATTGGTCCGTTTCCGATTAACAATAATTTTTTCTTTGCCATAAAAAAGATAAATGTTAGTTTTATAAATAAATATCAAAAAAAATAAAAACACATATTAATATGTGTTTTTATTACATTTTTATAAATTAATAATCATATTTTTCTTTTATCCATTTTTTAAGTTTATCCACAATGTAGCGACTGTTTTGGATATTTAGTTTATTATTAATTTCTTGGATTGTTAATCCTTCACACCACAATTGGAAAATTGTTTTCCATTCTATTGAAAAATTGGTTTCAATATCATTTAAGATATTTTGATAATCAATTTGAGACAAATTCATTTCGTCTAAATCTTCATCCCATTCTTCAATCTCCACTCCATCTGTTTTCAATGAATTATATGCATATTGGGTTTCTCTAATGATATTAACTTGAACTGCCCTTGTAAAATATGCTAGGATTTCATTTTGTTCCATAGGTTTATTTTCTAATTGTTTTATACATTTAACCAATGTATCATGAAAAATGTCTTCGATGTAATCTGAACATATTTTCTTACTAACTTCTTTTGTTGCTATCGTTTTAAGAACATCATAGTGTTGTGCAACATATTCATTGAAAAGAACCTTTGTTTCCATATAACCGTCATGTTGTTGCTAACTTGTTAAATAAAGTAAAATAGAATAAATTTTTCATAGTGCAATTCACTTGCAAAGTTGTAGGTAATTTACGTAATCGTAAAAGTCGGAACAATTTCATTAATTTTTTCATGATAATCAATTTTTTTATTTATTATTTTTATTATAATACTTTAAAATACTATTTTTGTAAATTAACATAATAGTATTTTTTTATTATATAAATATCAATATTTGTCAAGAAAAATAATAGAGATATTTGAAAAAATATATTAAATTTTATAAATCTTTTTACAAATTTCTTTTGCTAAAATATTATGTTATTGAATGCGCATTTAAACAACAATTAAACTATTAAAACTAACAACAATTAAAAATTTACAACTATGGCAGAAGTAATTGACAATGGGATGCATACCCACGAAAAATTTGCAAGTAACGCTAAAGGAAATGCGGGTTTAACACTTGGTATCATTGGTACATCATTAGCAGGTTTAATGGCATTAGGTGGAGGAAATGGACAAGGTATTTTAGGTGGTCTTTTTGGTGGTAATAAACCACAACCTACTAATGGTAATCAACCTTATGTGATGACAGAAGAAGAATTGTATTTGGAACGTAAACAATGTCAAAATTTCATTGATACTACCAAACAATACTATCAAGGTGTAATTGATTTTAACAAAAATCTTACTGATGGTTTCTTTGCAGCTTATGAACGTGATGTTAAAAACTCATTCGATTTATATAAATTAAATCGTGATACAAAAGATGAGTTAATTCATAAGATTGATGAAGTAGATAAGAAAGTAGACATTATGGCTGCAATCAGACCTTATCAAGATGCTTTGATTAATGAAAAAATTAATTGCAACGCTATGATAGCAGACTTCAATCTTGCTCGTAGAACATGTAGAATGATACAAGGTGAATTAGTATTACCTAATACTCCAACAGTAACTGGTTTTGCAAGTTATACTCCTTGTTCTCCACAAGCACCAACTACAGGAGCGTAATTAAATGAAAAGTATATGGGGGTATGAAATATTGCCCCCATATATGAAATTCAATGGAAATAAATTATAAAAAATAAAATCATAATGAATATTTTTTACCATAATGAAGACCCATTATTGTATCAACGTTCTCAAACACCTTTTTTTCAAGATGGGCAACAACAACCTTTGAATCCAAATCAAATGACTGATATGTATGCTCATTTATATAAGCAACAGTTAATTAAAGAAATGCAACAACAAAATGCAATTCCTCAACAAAAAGATTGGATTGGAGAATTAGATAAAATGATGAAAAATTTAGATAATACTACAGTTGAACAATTAAATAATAATCAAGAATTTGTTTCCTTGAATAATCAATTACAAAGTATGATACAAGGTGAGATAATGGGTTTAGTTAAATTAAAATTAAATAATTATCCAACGGTTGGGGATAATGTGAAGAAACAAATCGAAATTATTGAAGACACTGAAAAAAAGATAAAAAAAGTTGAAAAACAAAATATGAATGAATTGAATGATTACATTCAAAATTATTCAAATTTAACTTTTGACGAGTATAAAAAACTAAAAAATAAAGAACAAACTACAAATTAAATATGAAAATGAAAATAGACGAAGTTAAATTAAGGATTAATCAATTTGTACAAGGAACAATTGATTTATATATGCCACCAACAAATTTCATTGATAAAATGAAAAATGCAACTGCAAAATTATGGGTTGACCAAAATATGTGGAAATTATATAAAGCAATAGATAATTTCGGAGACCAAAATGATGAAATTGATATTGAAAAAGTGATGTGTTATTATGAAGATGCTCTTTTTGAAAATGATGAATTGAGATTAGATGTAAAAACAATGATTCCTAAACAATATGAATGGTTAAATGATTATCTACCAAACAAAATAATACTATTTAAAAAAGAAGATTTAAAACATCTTTTTTCCTAATTGAATAAGACTATCGAATGAAAATTGATAGTCTTATGTTTTTTTAACATTTATAAATTGTCTTTATTATTTATTTTTTGTATTTTTGCATTATAAAAAGATATTTTATGGAACAAGGAGAAATCCCAATACTTATTAAACTATTTATCAAATTTTTAAAGAAAAATAAAGTTTATTCTCTTTATAGAAAAAGATGTGAACGTAATTCTCTATCAGAGTTCTCTTATAATGACGCAAGATTTTATATTGGTGGTTATTTTATATGGAAAGGTAGGGAAAGAGAAACGTGGAAAGAAATAGATAAAAAATGGGCGAAAATATTAAAAAAAATAAATTATGAAGAAAAAAATGTTTTTTGAGAAATTGGTTGTATACATGAACAGCGATTCCATTTCTGAAAGAAAGAAAATGAAGGATTCTATAATAAGAGAACTACATGAATATGTGGAACGTTATTGGGGATTACATAAAAAATATAATTCATTGCTGTGGTTAAATTATAATCACGTTATTACAGAGGTGGAATTAAACGGTGAAATGTTAGCACTAACAACAAGTGACCATAATGTTTTTATGATGCCAATCTCTTTCTTTTTTGATTTCCACGAAATTGAGTTGACAAAACAACTTATCAATGAAGATATTGAACGCACATTGAGGGAGATACAACGACAGCATTATGCTATCAAATATGCGTATAATCTTATTGATGAGAAGAACCAACGCATTAAAGAATATGAAAAAACATTGAAATGTATTGAAAGTGAGAAATGGGTATCATAAGAAATTTTTTAATTAAAATAGGTGTAATCAAAGTCACACCAATCACGCACAGATTGATTGCACGTTATACTAAAAAAATGGGGTTTAAAAAATGTCATACAAGTTTGAAAGACATTAAATACCCTAAAGAAATGAGTAAGTGTATGAGTTTTAGAAATTACGAACAATTTCGTACAGTCTTCAAACGCTTTCAAGACTTATATATAATACATTCATTCAATAAATTGCTACTTAAGTACAACGTAGTGCAGACATACTATAGTTCTATGTTTATTTTCTTCAGATACCAAAATCTTAGTGGAGAAGAATTATTAAAAGGGAATAAGGAAATAATAAACCATGAAATGCTTCGTCAACTTCGTTATCATGGATGTGAAGGAATTGCTAAGAATATATATTATGATAGATACTTGTATCCAGAAACATTCTCATATGACGACTTTGACAGAGATTGGAAGAAAATTTTAAAAAATGATGAGATAATAAACTGGAAGTGGGAATAAAATTTGTTTTTATAAATTTTTTTCTATATATTTGCATAAATGTTGTTTTTAAAAAATGGATGCAATTGATTACATACTTAATAAAGCTAAAATAAAACTTTTTGTCTATTTCTTAAAAAAGAAAAAAGTCTTCAATAGTTTTATGACAAATTTTAATTCTGAAGACGGATTATGGTTTAGAGGTGGGCAAGTTATTGACCAAAATTTTGAAACATATGTATTTTTAACTAGTTTTGATAGACTTATTAATAATGCATTTTCATGGGAACGGACAAAAGAAGGATTTACTTATTATTCACAATTAGATGATGAGTTAAGAACATTTTATCGTAATTTAATACAGAAGGAAATTTTTAAAGATATAAGAAAAATAAAAGAATGGGGAAGCATAATAAAAGCATTGGGCAAATCAGAAAAGAAATACAAACCAAATTGTTTGTTAAATTCTTAAAAAAAGAAAAACAATATGATAAATATTTAAAAACACTCATTAATAACCCATCTCGAAAAGTACATTTTAGTGGGTCTATGTATGACTATATTTTTATATTTTATGATTATAGTTGGCGTTGTATGCGAGAATCTGAGTGGCGTAAATTACGAAATAAGTGGTATAATATTGTTGACAATTATAAGAAAATAAAAAAAAGTAATTATAAGATATATGGGAAATGATTTTGTAAAAATATTAGAAGATTTTGTTGAAAAGAACAAAACAACTGAAGCACCTATTGATGAAATTACTGAAGAGGTTGATGTAATGACTGGACAAGAACCCGATGAAGTATATGATTATTATGCAGATATTCAAAAACAATTCCAAGAAAAAGATGATGAATATAATGCTTTGAAAGATAAGTATGTTCGTCAAGCTGCTGAATTTGATAATTTCCGTAAGAGAACTCTGAAAGAAAAAGATGAGTTAAGACAAAACGGACATCAAAAAGCAGTCGAATCTATACTTCCAATTATTGATGATTTTGAAAGAGCATTAAATAATCTTTCAGATGAAGCAAAAGAAGGAGTGGAATTGATATATAATAAATTTCTTTCTACTTTACAAACTTTAGGAGTAGAACCTATTGTTGTTGAAAAGAATGTGACATCTTTTGATACAGATATACACGATGCCATTACAATGGTAAATGTTGGTGATGAAGGATTGAAAGGTAAAATAATTGATTGTGTTCAAACTGGTTATAAACTTAATGGCAAAATCATAAGACACCCTAAAGTAGTTGTTGGCGGATTTAATACTTAAACATATGACATTTGATGAATTGAAAAAAGAAGTAATGGCACAAATGGAAAATAAACCTTCTTGTTGGAGAAAAGGACAATTTGTGTTTAATTATATTGATGACAAATACAATGTTGCTAGAGCAGTGCAATATTCAGATAAAGTGGATTGCTTTCACGATGATAAAAATATAGATAATTTTCTTAAACATGCAGCAAAACGTATCGAATAATTATTTTATCCTTTTAAATAAAATAAAACACGAAACCAATTCTATATTGAAAGACCATTATCATATTATATTAAATTCATTTTACGGAAATCCATATAAGTTATGTACGAAAAAATAGTTTTAAAATTTTTTATTTCACTATTAAAAAAACATAATGCATATTACCCATTTTTAGAGAACCTTATTTCTGGTAGGGATTATAGGGGTTTTTATGATGAAATTGTTGATGAAACAGAGTATATTGTTAATAAAATTAAAACTCAACCAGATGATTTGCTTGTTAACGCATTTAATTGGGGTGATGATGATGATGTAGATTGGATGACTATATCTTGGGAATGGAGTGAATATGTATGGTATTTGGAAAAAAAAATTAACAAAAATTAACGGGGAGATTTTGTTTCTCTTCGTTTTTTTTTATATCTTTGCAACAGAATTTAAAGTGAAACAATTAATTACACTAAAGAATAATGAATAATCAGTACGTATATTTTTCAGCAAAAGATTTGTGTATACGAAGTTGTATGCAAATTAAAATGTTTAGAGAACGACCCGAATTAAAACCTAAACCAAATATGAACCAATGGAAAGGATGTGATTTTCAGCATGAAGTTGCCAAAACATTGGATAATGTTGTGGGTGAAGAAATGGGTGGATGTGTACAAGATGACAATTTATTAATATACTTTTCCAATGATATTGTCTGTATGGATAAAATTATTGAAGTGAAGTCTATTGATGAGAATAGAGAAGTTGCTGATTGGTATTTGAAATCTTGTTTCTTGCAGTGCGCGATATATAAAACATTAACACATTATTGTAAAAACAAATTAAAAACTGCATCTTTTCACGTGCAAAATGGTAATAAATATGTTGAATGTGTTGTTGGGGATTATACTCCATTTATTTTGTACTTTGGGAAAGATAAATATATCATTACAGTTATGAATTATGAACCTATTCTTAAATTTGTTTTAAGGAAAGCTAAGCACAGTTTGGAATGGGACAGCGCAAAACAATTTGATTCAAAGTATAAGGGTAAAGAATATGAAACTTTGAAAAATTATTTTCATGTTTTAAAAATTTAAAAGAATATTATGAAGGTACATATAGTTTACGGAACAAATGGCGATTGGGATGATAGAGTGGATTATCCTATCAAGTGTTTTGATGATAGAAAGGTGGCAGAAAATTATATAGAGCATTTGAAGACTCATAATGCTAGGATGGAAAAGCATAGGGATTATATGCTGAAGATTGTCAATAAGTTAGATGAACAACTTCCAATACGTGTAACACCAGAAATGCGTTTTTATGAGGAATCATTTGACAATTTCAAGTATAACCTTGAAAAGTATTGCAGTAGTGAAATAAACAAGTTTTCTTGGAAGACATGGGAAATGTTGTTTGATTATTATATACGAAATGGTAATACATATGGAATACCAGACACGAGATATACTATAATGGATTTCCAAGTAGAAAATAATTTTTGAAAATTATGAAAAGAGTAATAATGGAAGGTATTAAAGGTAAGATTTATTATACAGTACAGACAAGATTTAAGTTGTTTGGGTTCATACCATTGTGGTGGGCAACAGATATAATTGATGAAGCCTTTTATACTTATAAAGCATCATATTCAACATTGAAAGAAGCAGAAGAGTATATCAATAGTTGTTATCAGTCTAAGATAGATAAAATTATATGCTGATTATGGAAAATAGATGGAAATATAGACTTATCTTGAAAGCTTTTATTGTATTTCTTAAAAAGAATAATGTTTATAACGAATATCTTTCTAGTTTAGAGGATGGGTATGATTATAGACTTGAACATAAAAAAGCAACAAATGAAAAGCAATATATAATTAATACAGTTACAACTAAACCATATCGTTTAATTTTAGATGCATTTAGATGGTCAGATTATTCGCAAGTTAATTGGAATGGTTTATCAAATCAGTGGGAATTTGAGGTATGGAAAATGGAAAAACTTTTTTCTCTAAAATAATATCATTATTTTATAAAAAGAAAAAGAAATATAAAATTAAGCAATCACATTCTTTGAAATATAAAATGTTTTTCAGGTTTTTAAAACACAATAAAGCATATAAAAACTACATTGATGAATTGACAAAAGATAAAGCTAGTTCTTTTAGAGGTTCTAATGGAGCCAATCATTTTAAGAGTCCAGCAAAATTTATTATTTTACAAACACATATTGACCCCTATTGTTTAATTAGTGGGGCATTTCAATGGAGTTTAACAAAACAAGGTAGTGGTTATTGGCAAACATTGAATCTCAAATGGGGTTGTGCATTGCTTAAATTAAATGAAATTGTAAAAAAGTAATATATATGAATAAAACTTTAGTAATAAATTTAATAGGTGGTCCTGGAAGTGGTAAATCTACAACTGCTAGTGGTATATTTTATACTCTTAAAAAGATGGGTATAAATTGTGAAATGGCATTGGAATTTGCAAAGGATAAGGTTTGGGAAGAATCCTATAAAATATTAGATGACCAATTTTATATTTTTGGTAAACAATACCATAAATTATTTAGATTGAATGGGAAAGTAGATGTTATTATTACAGACTCCCCATTAGTTATTTCAATGCTTTATAATAAAACACCGTCAAAATATTTTAATGACTTTGTTCTTGAACAATTTAACACATTTTATAACCTTACATTCTTCCTTAATCGTCCAGAAAACTATCAAGAGGAAGGACGACTACAAACAAAGGAAGAATCAGAAGTATTGGATGCTGTTATAAAAGACATTCTTCACAAAAACGATGTTTATTTTCACGAAATATCTTGTGAGAATGCTGTTGATGTAATTGTTGAAATGGTTAAAGAAAGAATAAATAAATAATATGTTTGATAAGAAAGATAGAGGTGGTTTTAAGTACACATTCGCGCATTGGTGTGCATATCAAATGACTGCATTGAACCTTGGTATTTGGAAGTTTAAATATTTGTTCCACGATTGGGAAAAACCTTGGTTAAAATTATTTTTGCGCGATTATAAGAAGGTTCAAAAATGGCATAGAGAGCATAATGCTCATCATATGGAATATAAGAAGAAATGGGATGCATATGCTATGATTATTGATTGGGAATGCTCACGTTTTACTAAAACAGCAAGTCCAATGACAGCAAGGGATACATATGTATGTTTTGTAAATGCAAAATATAAAAATACACCTTATGAGAAACGACTAAAAGAAGAAATTTTACCAATATTGGAAAAACTTAATTTGTAATATGGATAATAAAAGAATAGCATCTTTATTGCGTTTAGCAATAGATTTGGCGGGTGATGGTGGTATAACACCATTTAGTGAAAAAGAATATACTGATATGTATGATTTCTTAAAAGAGGTTGAACAAAATAAGTTACTTTCATATGATGATGTTGAAAATCATCTTCAACATTGCCTTAAAATGAAAAGAACACCAGTTGACATGTTTAGAAGTTTTCAATGGGAATTTTATAAAAGATAAGGATATGGATAATATATTTATGACTGCTGCACAAGCAAGGATATGGTCAGACCATAACAATAAAGATTATGATATTGTAAAAAAAATTGCTACATTATTTAAGGACAAAATTGATAAGGCAATTGAAAATGGTTCTTATAGTACATATGTGTCAATGGATGAAGTTAAAAACATAACAAGACATTCATATATGGTGAATGAAGTTGTACATCACCTTGATAAGACTGGTTATGTTATTAATCCAACTTATGATATTATGGAAAGAGGATTGAGTGGTTACAATATATCTTGGAAGTAATTATGAAAGATAACATAAAAATAACAATACTAAAATCATTTATTGTTTATCTTAAAAACAATAAAATATATGATACTTTTTTCCACGAAATTAGTACAGATAAAAGTTGGTTTTTTAGAAAAAAATCAATACGATATTCATCATATACGCCATATGAATTTATTCAATCTATCATTGAAAACAATGATATTCGTTTGGTATTTGTTAATGCTTTTGAATGGAGTAGTAGTGACAAAGGATATGATTTTTGGTATGACATACATAACAAATGGTATCAAATAGTTAAAGATATTGATATTAATAATCCAATTGGCGAAGACTACATAATAAATGGACGTGTGAGACAGTAAATTTAAAAAAATTATATAGAAATGACATCGAAATTATCTTATAATAAGTGGAGAAAACTTAAAGCACATATCTACAATAAAGCATTTGCTAAATTTTTAAAAGACCATAAAGCATATCATAAGTATTTTGCAAATTTAAGAGAAAGTAGAGAAGACATATATTCATTTTTAAATGATTTGGTAATGAATGACCAAGCACAAGAATTGATTGTGTATGCATTTGGATGGTCATCTACCGAGGAAGGTAGTGGGTTCTGGAGTAATTTACATAATAAGTGGATTTCAATAGTACGTACATTAAGAGACTCTATATAATTGAGGAATTAACATTTTTTAAAGGAAACTATTTTGTGGTTTCCTTTTTTTTATATATCTTTGCATAAGAAATAAAAATAATAACTATGTTAGTAATACACATTAAAACTACAAGCGATACTAATGATTTTGAAAAGATATATGCTGATTTGGATGCAACAGTATTAACGAACCCTTCAAAGTCAGAAGCAAAACATGCCATCATTGCTGAAAAAGATACTATAATATTGATTGGTCATGGTAGTGAATATGGTTTATTCAACCATAGATTTGATGGATTTGTAATTGATTCATCTATGGTTCAATTTTTAAGAGAGAAAACTGTAATTGGTATATGGTGTTTTGCTGGAAACTTTGCAGACAAATATAATTTGAAAGGTTTCTTTACATCAAACTTCATTTCAAATATCAATGAGTTTTTTGACAATAACTTTAATCATTTTGTTCATTGTGAAGATGTTATTGAAGAGGAGAACCTATTGTTCAGTAAGAGAGTTAATAATCTAATCAAGACTAAAACACCTTTGAATGAATGGGTGGAATATCTGCAAACACATTGCAGTGATTATGATTTTGTGAAATATAACCACGAAGCATTGTATTATGGAGAATGAAATTAAAACGTTATATCAATGGATTAAATATGAAGATGGGTGTGAATTACCCGATGAATGGGAAGGTGTGATTGTTATCGCAAGGTCAAGAACCAAATGGGATAAGGTAATATTCACCAATGGTAAGTTTATGTTGTTAACTGGTGGAGAAATTATACCTAAATATTTTATGAGAATTGACGCTTCCAATTTTGATAGAGATAAGGATGGTTTTATATATAAAAGAAAATAACAATGAAAGATAAAATTAAAAGAATATTAGAAATATTCGAAAATGATGAGAAATATTTTGGTGGTTATAGTGCAATTGAAAGATTGCATTATAGTGCTCCCGAAGATTATATAGAATCTCGCACAGAATGGGATACTTTAAAAGACCACGCTGATGATATGTACTATATGCTAAGTGAAATACAAGATATTATAAAAAAGATTGATGAAGATTTGTAAAATGGATAAAATTTTATACGTTAATATAACATCCACACATATTAGTGGACATTGTGTTAAACAAAATCATTTCATTAATGGAGTACATTTTACTAATTTTTTTAAAAAATTAAAAGAAGAAACATCTACTTGTCATAATACAAAAATAAAAGTAGATGTTTATCGTACTTGTGAACAAACAGATGGGATAATTATTCCTAGTGATTTTTTATTTTCTAAATTAATTAAAGTATGATAGTTTTTTTGAAGATGTATGGGAAATCCAAAGAATAGAGAAATTGTAAAATGTTTTTATAAGTTTCTCAAAACATATAAAATAGAAGAAAAATATGTGAATAATTTTATCAAATATTATGGTGCTAGAAAAAAATGGACAAAAGATGATATGATTGCATTTATCATTTACCACGCACAAAATGGAGATACTAACGGACTTATATCATCAGCATTTGATTGGAGTAAGACTGAGGAAGGTACCAGATTTTGGTCATTTGTGCAAGATGCTTGGAGAAGATATTTGTATAAAAATAAACTTTCATATTAGCAATTTTGTTTGCTTTAAGTATTATCTATATTGAATAATAAATACAAAACAATATAGATTATGGAATTTGAATTAAACAAATATCTTGGGAAATGGTATGAAGTGGCAAGAATAAAAAACTTCTTCGAACCAGATTTAATAAATGTTACAGCATTATATGAACTTGACAATAATGGGGATATAATAGTTGTTAATGAGGGTTATCTTGGTAGTATACCTATTCAAATAGTGGGCACAGCACGCCAAACATCTATTGATAAAGTGTTAGAAGTATCATTCTTCAATAATGTATATTCTGATTATAGAATATTATTTGTAGATGATGAATATCAATATGCTTTGGTTGGTGGTAAATCAACAGACTATTTATGGATATTATCACGAACACCACAGTTAGATGAAAACATTTTAAAAAAACTTTATGAGGTAGCAAAAGAAAATAAATATAATATTAAACGAATTTCTTTAACCAAACAAAAAAAATGAACAAAACACAAAAACAAAGATTTATCTTAAAAGAATTTTCTAGATTTCTTAAAGAAAATAATATATTCGATGAATTCATTAGCAATGCTAATACCCCTAAAGCACGCATATTTAGGGGTGATGGGAGAGATTGTGTAAATTTTATTGTTCATTCAATTGAAAACCGTCCACAAGACATTATTAATGATGCTTTTGATTGGTGGCAAACCACAAGACAATCTAAATTTTGGTGTAATTTGCATTATGAATGGGATAAAAGGGTTATTGAAATATTGGATAAAATTAACAAGTTTTAACGAGAGATGTTTGTGTCTCTCGTTATTTTTTTATATATTTGCATAGAAAACTATATATATATATTCTATGAAGGAAGATATTGTATCACATGACATCGCAATTAAATTATCAGAAAAAGGTTTTGATTACAAAACAACATACTCATACAATGAAGAACAAATAATTAACCCATTGGTCATTGAACAATATGGTGGTTTATCTGATGATGGTTATTACGACCTTACTAAAGAAGGTGGTGGCGATTTGGAATGGGATTTTGTTTATGTCTATAGTTATGAGTTAGTTAAAACAGACAGAATTTATGTAAATCGAAATAGAGTGTCAGCACCAACAATATATCAAGTTGCTAAATGGTTAAGAACAGAACACAATATTGAAGTTGTACCAATGCCATTAAGTCCATCAACAGTGTTAAAGGTAATGGATGGGGAAAAATATGCACTTTATTTATTTCAAAATGGTAATAGAATTATTCAAGATACAAAAAAAGTTTGTTTTGCAACTTATGAGGAAGCATTATTAAATGGCATCCTCTATATAATTGAAAATGTAATATGAAATACGAGAAAATTATAAAAACAATAAAAGAAAAAGTCCATGAAAATAAAAAATTATCTATGGAAACTGGAAATTATTCTTTCTATGAAGGAAAAAGAAGGGGATTATTAGAAGCATTGGAACTGATTTCTATGTTAAATTTAGAACATAATAAATAAAACATGAAAGATTATATCAGACGATTGGGAGAAAAAATTAATAACTCCAATAATAAAGTCCTTGAAAACATTTATTATTTCTTATGTGCAATTTATTATAAAGAGTAATGGGTAACTTGAATAGAAAATATATTTTAAAAAAATTCATAAGATTCTTAAAACGAGAAAACATTTATGCTTCATACTTGTATAATATACATAAAAAACATAAAGATAATAAAAAATGTGCAATAATAATATTAGATGATTTGCGAAATAATTTTGGTTTGGAATTAATTAGTTCAAATTTTTCTTGGGCTAATAGTCAAGAAGGATATTCTTTTTGGGTTAATATTAATGTAAAATGGAATAATGAACTTCGTAAACTATTATTTGAGGATAAAAAAAATTAAATGAAAATTATGAAATATGAACATAAACTTAAAGTTTTCATTCGTTTCTTGAAAAAGAATAAAATATATCATAAGTTTTTTTCAAACGCATCATCCATAAATGGTTTTGAAATAAGAGAAAGAATTTTTTCTTCTATGACTGTGGAAGAATTTATTCAATTTGAGTTAAATAAAAAGGGTTGGGGCAACATATTCAATATGGCTTTTGAATGGAATCGAACTAAAGAGGGATATGATTTCTGGTATGATATTTATATTTTATGGTCTAAAACCATAAGGGTATATCATGATAAAAATATTTATCCTTTTTAAAAAAGAAAAATATGGAACACAATCATAAGCTTAAACTTTTCATTCGTTTCTTGAAGAAGAATAAAATATATCATAAGTTTTTAACAAATGGTTTTTCATCTGATGGGTTTAAAACACGAAGCGAATATTGGGAATGCTCTACCCCATCATTAATTGATTTTATTAATAACCAATTAAAACGCAAAGATTGGGGAGCAGTTGTTGATGGTTGTTTTACGTGGGATTATACAAAAGAAGGTGTAGATTATTGGTATGATATGTATTGCAGATGGGACGAGATTGTAAAAAAATATTATGATGAAACAAGCGGATAAAATAAAAAAAGTATTTATACGTTTTTTAAAACGAGAAGGTGCGTATCATAAATTTATAACCAATACAACATCAAAATGTGGTTCTAGTTTAAGATTAAAACACTTTGATAATAATACAACATTTCTTGATATTATTAATGATGATATAAAATATTGTAATGGACGAAATATTATTAATTATTCGTTTTGTTGGAGTGAAACCTCTGAAGGTGATGAATTCTGGAGAATATTAGATAGAAAATGGAGATATATAATTATGAAAATATGAAAATAGAAATTGAATATAATGGGGCAGTAGCGAAATGTATAGTGAACGGTAAACCAATACACACTTGCAATAAGGACGAACAAAATATGATGCTCAGTGCGTTTGCTACAATTAAAAAACATATAATACGCGAAAATGAAAATCTCAAATCAATCTAAAAAACGATGTGGGGAAGCATTTCCTTATAAGGGTGTAAATAAAATAATCAAAAAAGCATGCGATATTATTGAAGACAGTATAGATGTGGCAATAGCTGAATTTATATATGATTATGATAATGCTAAATTATATAATGTAATGTTATTCTTGCTGAAGGACAATTATAAATTGGAAGAGTTAAATAAATTCAATTATATTGATTTATGAGTAAGGGAGTAATGTAAAACATATTAATATTTTTTAACAAGGGATTTTTGTATCTCTTGTTATTTTTTTATATATTTGCATAGAATTAAAAGGTGTAATGTATGAAAATAGATAAAACTAAATTTCCTTATGAGATAGGAACAAGAGTGTCAGTAAAAAGTCCACATATTAAAAAATTAGCAACTATTGTTGGACTTTCCTATAACTCTTGTGCTTGTATGCAATACGAGATTAAATTTGATGGTGAAGATGTTGTGATACATTACCCGACTGATTTAATGACATTAGCAACAACAGAAACTATTGAAGATAAATATCCAAGTAGTTATGAGGATTGTTGTTTTATTCTGAATGAATATTCTATTCAACCAAATATAACTGGATATAAATACGAATTATTAGACAATTTTAGAAAACTTATCATTTGCCTCAATGCCTATTGGAAAATTGCGGGCGAGGAACTTGGTTTAGGTAAACCTTGGGAACCTGATTGGAGTAATGGTGAGGAAACTAAATTTTGCATATACACAACTCAAAATATAATTAGTCTTGATATATTTGGGGTTGATAATAGAATCCTTGCTTTCCCAACAGAAGAAATGCGTGATGCTTTCTATGAGAACTTTAAAGATTTAATTGAAAAGTGTAAAAAGTTTTTATAATATGAATGATAAAATAATTTTAAAACTATTCATAAAATTCTTGCGAAAAGAAAACATTTATAAAGATTACATTGAAGGGTTAAAAAGGGGTGCAAGTTACCGTGCTAATTGTGCAAGAATGAGAGAACGTGATGAATTAGAATGGTTAGTGAAAACTATTAAGGTTTGTCCACAAAACTTAATTGAAGATGCTTTTAGCTGGACTTGTTATAATAGCGAGGATTGGATGAGCATTAATGAAAAATGGAGAGAGGTTTTATGCTATAAAGAATATGAATGATAAAAAGATATTAAAACAATTTATTTCTTTTTTAAAAAAAGAAAGAGTTTTTAAAGAATATATTAAAAACTTACAACAAGGAAAATGGTATCGTTTGAGAAGCGCATTAATCAGAGAAGATAATGAATTAGAATGGTTAGTGATGACTGTTAAATCTTGCCCAGAGAATTTAATCGTAGATGCTTTTAGTTGGGGTAGTAGTAGAATTGTTAACTGGGGAGAACTTGACTTAAAATGGAAAGGTTTTGTTTATAATAAATCTCATAAATAATTTTAAAGATTATGGAAATAAGAATGTTTTTTGTTTTGTTTTTGATGATTTTAAGTGTTAGTGTTTATGTATGCTTAAAACTTCGTCAAATCCATAGAGAACTGAAGAAGAAAACAATGGAAGACATCTGTGATTATCTTAATACAGAAAACATCATCATTAGAGGTGAATTCTGTAAACAATATGATTTTGAAGCTCATATGAAAAGATATATCTATGATGAAGATAATAAAATAATAATTGATTTAAAAGATTAATTAGATATGACATTTCAAGTTTATTGGGGAACTGATTTTACAAAACATAGAGGATATACTATGTTTGATATTGAATACTATAAAACTAAAAGTGAACATACTAATGAATGGTATTCAGAAATTCATGTATTACCTTGTGTAGAAGGCATAACAAGATATGTTTATTCAAGAAAAGATGATAAAACATTTAATGTTGAAGAGTTTATTAAAGATGCCGAAGAGATACAAGAACTAAGAAGATGGTTATGGGAGATTGAAGGTAACAAAGATGAAACAAAACATTATAAAAGTAGATATGAATATATCCAAACAATGTTAACTAATTTTTCAGAAAAGTATAAACTTTATATTAGTAGAGATTAATGGAATGGATAAAATTTACTGAAGAATTACCACCTAGTAATGGCACTGAAATTATTATTGCAGTGCGAAATAAAAATAAAGAAGATGGTATTTGGTTATATGATGTTTGTTATTATAATGGGGGTGATATAACTGATAACGATAATTGGGAAGGAAAACTGAATTGGGAAATTCCCATATGTTGGTCATATATTAATAAACCAGAATTATGAGAAATGATGGTCAAAAAATATTAATTGAATTTTTACATTTTTTAAAATCAAAAAATGTTTTAAAAACATACTTGTTTCGTCTTAAAAGTCAACCAGCAAAAAATTATAGATGGATAAGAAATGAACATACTAATGAAGATGTTTTCCTCGCACTAACAGCACTCTATAAACCCGAATTTTTATTAAAAAACGCATTTGACTGGTCACACCTTCGTGGGGATGAAGTGTATGTTTGGAGAAACTTACATAATTGTTGGATAACAAAACTTGAATATTTGAAAAAAGATGATTATGATATATGGAGGTACAGAAAGATAAATGCATAATTTGAACTACTATAATAGAACAAATAACGCATAAAAATGTGTGTATTTTAAATAAAAACGCACAAGGTTGGTAAAAAGAATTGATTATCAAACACTTAAAATATGTCATTCATTAACATATTGATAATCAATGAGTTATAATATGTATAAAATATATGAAAAATATGCAAAAAAACGTGTTTTTTGCGTTTCTTCATTTCAGAATTTTTTTGTTAATTTTTTTTATAAAAATATAGAGATATGAAAAAGATTTTACTATTAATTATATGCTGTTTGGGATTAATGGGTTGTGAGAGAGAAAATATTATTTTTGCAAATACCAATTATGTAGTGGCAAAAGTGAATGATAGTATTGTTGCTGTCATACCCTCTCAATATGGGTCAAAAGAAGATGGCGTTAAATTTGTTAATATAAAGTATATTCAAGATGAATATAAAATAGATAAATAAACTTATGACATCAAAAAAATATTATTTTAATAAAGGTGTTAACCTATGCCTTACTTGTAAATTTATTGATGAGTATGCATGGAATGTTAAAGATGATGGAAAAGTGCCATATGGATATGATGGAACTGCTGAATGTGGTCTATTTAATTGGGATGAGGAGGAAACCTCTGAAAATAGATGGGATGTACACCCATTATGGAAACCATGCTCTAAATACGAAAAATGTACAGAACGACAAGCTGATTATCTTGAAATATTTGACATAGATACACAAAGTATAATTCCTAATCCAAACGATATAAGTAAAATAAACAAAGAGTAATTAAGAAAACAAGATGAATATAAAATCGTGGATAAAAAAGAAATACCAGAAACTCACAAGGGGTTATTCTGATGAGGAACTGTGGAATCTTGATGCAACAATTGCTGAATGGATAGTACCAAGATTAAAAACTTTTAAAGAAAAAAATTGCGGTTATCCAATTGGTGTATCTTCAAAAGAAGAATGGGATGAAGAATTAGAAACAATGATACAAGCATTTGAGTATTATCTACAAGACCCATTTTCAGTAAATGCAGAAGAGAGAGAAAGACAAGATAAAATTATTGCTAAAGGTTTTGAACTCTTTGGAAAACGAATACGAAATTTATGGTGGTAGTATGAGAAATAAATTTATTTTAAAACGTTTTTATAGTTTTCTGAAAGAAAATAATATATATGATAGATTTTTAAATAATTGTTACTTGTTTGGTAATAATAAATGTATTATAGAAAATATGGTTTATTTCATTACTTTTGGGATTAAACAATATAATGGGATTTATCTTATTGGTGATGCTTTTGATTGGGGTAAAACATCTGAAGGTCTGCTGTTCTGGAATGAAATAAATAAAAAATGGAGAAAATTATGTGAAACGTTATGATGGATATTAATTTAAAACCAGTGTTAATAAGAAAAAACACAAAGAAACTAAGAGAAATATTATATAATTTAAAATTTGAAAAAAATCCATATGTGGAAAACTGGGAAGATGACAATGCTTGCCTTTGGGTTGTTCCACATGAAAATTATATCCAATATTTATCTTGTCCCCATCACAATAGAGTTGCTTGTATGTCCATTGATTGTGGAATGGATGAAAATATGTTTCTTAATTATATAATAAAATATGCAAATTTAATAAAATGAAAAATAAATTATCAAGAAATATAAAAAGGAAATTTAAGAATGATGTTTTCAATAAACTTATAAAAGAAGATATTGAAAAACACGGTAAAGTAATACACAGTATTAATAGTGCTTATATTGGCATTGATTGGGCGTTAAAACAGAATGAAGACATTAAAAGATTAATTGAAAATAATAATTACGATAAAGGTTTTCAAGATGCTATTAAAAAAGCGAAACAAATCATTATAAGTTTTATGCCATTACCTTCTCATAAAAATCATAATCTAAATTATGAGGTGGGGATGTTAGAGGAAAGACAAAAATATGCCCATAAAATAGCGGAAAAATTTGAAGAAATGATGAATGATGATGAAAGAGGAATATGTTAAAGGGTTTAATGCGATAGTTTCTGTACCAACAAGGAAAAATGGAGAAAAATGGACAAAACAAGAAATTAATTCTTGTGAACCAATTTTTGTAAATTATATTCTAGACGATGCTTGTAAAACAATTTATTTTACTGATATGAATAAAAAGAAATATATGAAAAAAGTGCCAAAAAGTTATTATGGTGAGATTCAACATGATGATGAATATATTAAACATATTGAAAAAATGTTATCTGATGATTGGGAGGGTGATGAGGAAATATTCATTCCAGAAGAGGAATGTTCAAAACCATTTAACACCCCTAAAATATTAGGGTGTGTTGATGAAACAGCATCCCCAATAAATGAAGAATTTTAACAAATATTAATGGTATATATTTGTATGTATCCTTTTTTTATTTTATCTTTGCATAAGAAATAAAAAAACATAAAACTATGCAAAATAATCAAAAGAAGATGTATTTTAATTCTTGTGAATGGAATAAGAAAAGTTTATTCGCTTATTTGAGAAATAACATTACTGAAGGATATAAAATTGTATACCATCAAAACAATATTGTTGGAATCAATATTACAAAAATGTATGTTATGCATTTATTAACAATGGGTATTGTGAAAAAGTTATGCTATGGCACAATCCCAGAAGTATGGGATTATTATATTAATCAACAAACCGATGCACAATATTTTCTATTTTTTAATTTTAATGTCCCATCAACCTCATCTAAATCAGTATATGCAATTTTAAGAAGAAATTTTGATGGGGAACTTGTCTTGGATGCTGTGGACAAATATCATAATGAAAAATGTGAACGTGACATAGAAACTTTTTATTATTGTGGGATAACAAGTAATCTTAATTGTCACAAACAATCTTTTTTTAATGCAATTTATAGAGGTTTATATCCCGATTTGTCTAAACCAAATGTTAAATTAACATATGGGGAATGTCGTGAACTTGAAAGAAAAGTTTTAAAAATAAGATAATGATAACAAAAGAACAAATACATAACTTAATTGATAATTCAGTTTGGAAAATTGACCCTTCTCGTAAGGTTTTCAATAGTGTACTTGAAGATAGCGAAATGTTTTTAGTTTGGGATAATAATATTACATTCGCAATAAATGGTTTAAGAGAAGTTAAAAATATTTCAAACAAAATTGATGTTGTCACTATTCTTTATCCAAATTTTAATGCAGACACAGATATAACATTAGATAACCTTAATATTGATTGGGAAAATAATAATCTTCAAATTATAAAAGCGTCTGAATTAAAAAATAATGATGAATTACGCAATAAAATAGTGAGAAGAAACAAAATAAATAAAGACTCTTCAATATGAAATATTATAAAAAAGTTGCAAAATATGACAAAATCATATTGCCATTTTTCATACGTTTTTTAAAAAAAGAACATTCTTTAGAGAGATATATGAAAAACCTTAATTCAGATAGTGGATATGATTTAAGAATGTGGTATTATGAAAATAGTGACATATCTTATTTTTTAATCAAAGATATATTTGTCCATAAAGGAGATAATTTATTAAATAGGGCATTTAAATGGGATGAAACTGAAGAAGGTCATACTTTTTGGAAAGACTTAAATGATAAATGGAGAAAAAAATTATATATATGTTTACACAATCTTGCTACATAAAAAAGAATACTCTTGAATTACGGAATAAATTGGAAGAGTTGGGGTATAAATATGGTGGTAAAGAAAGAACATATGGGGAGGCAAAAGCATTGTATTGTCATTTTGACAGATTTTATGAATGTGTTCAAAAACCATCAAGATATGAATCTATAGTGAACTGTGAAGATAATGAAGAATTGTTTATTGCAATAGCATCATTAACTAATGAAACTGATAAAGAGCAGTGGTTCATATATGATTCAATGGACTGTAAAGTTGAACAATTAAGGGACAGATTCTGGTTTAAATGTGAAGAAGATAAAGTAGAAGACCATATGTTTTATGATGCTATGTTTCTTAATTGTAAAAAAGCAACCGTAAAAGAACTTATAGAACATTTTGAAATATGATGTCAAAACAACATTTAATAAGAGTTTTTATAAAGTTTTTAAAGTATAATCAAGTTTATGACTCTTATCTGTTACGTTTAAATGAAACAAAGGGTAATTATAAAGAATCCCAAAAATTTATCATAAGGTGTATTAAGACAAAACCTGATGATTTAATTATGTGTGCATTTCCTTGGATAACACCATGTACACAAAAAAAAGCATGGGGACAATTACATCGTGAATGGACGATATTTTTAGCAAAAAATGGTTTTAACATTTATTAACGAGGTATATTTTTATATCTCGTTATTTTTTTATATATTTGCAATATAAAATATAATAATATGATAGCAGTAAAAGGTAGTGATGGACAATATTATAACTTTAAATTTAAAAAAGGTGATATTGTTCGTATTAATGGGAGAAATCAAACATACCCCTATTACACAAGGGCAATGCAAGAATTAAACATATCTTGTGATTATCTTGATAATCATTTATCAATTGAGCAACTGAGAAATATGAATTGGGTAGTTACTAATTTTGTTATTTCAATTCATAGGGGTTACATTAGACATATATATAGCATTAAAAATTCTCATGGAAAATTTTTGGTTATAGACGAAAAAGGAATTGTTGAGAAAAGAGAACTACCTTCAATTAATATTGAGAGGTATGCTATGAAAAATAATGACGAAATAAATGTTTGGAGGGAAGGAATATGAAAATTATTGACCATCGTAAAGATTTTTATGATTTTACTTGCGGTATGTATGATACAGATGATAGTATTGTATATGTAAGAAAAACACAATGTTTGAGACATAATATTACTGATGAAAATAAAACTATTGATGCTTTTAAAAAAGCACTTAAAAATAAAATACCGCCAACAACACATAAAACAATTTTAAATACAGAACCATATCAGTTGTTCATTGAACATCTTGTCGTGGGCATATATCCTAATGTTTATATTATTCCATTTATTGTTACTATTGAATATAATAAAAATATGTATGCAAAATGGTCTCATAATAAAACATTACCATTGCCTATTGAATTCTATAATGATGATGAAAAAATACTTGAATATTATTTTTCAAAATACCCAGAGGAAAAAAATAGGAAATATAAAATGCATACTTATGGGTCAATGAGAAGAACAATATGGAATGAAAAATATTTCGTTAATGAATTCGTATTTGAAAATAAAGATGTGTTTGAGAAAATTATTAAAGCACCAACATTTATTTTCGTTAATGACAATGATAATAACGATTCATCATTAAGGGAAATTATTAACAGAGATAAGAGTAATCCTACGTGGACAAAAGAGAGACATAACTATTACACAACATTAATTGTAAACCCAGTATTTGTGGAATATCCAAGTTTCATTCTTAATCCAATTAGGCATATTCTTGATAATA
>JAEIGA010003416.1_pt1 | contig 24896 bp, 16 predicted proteins | sample 9270691 | NCBI WGS metagenome assembly JAEIGA01 (sample SAMN17057246, study PRJNA624740) | gut metagenome | biome: biome; isolation source: fecal sample | host: Bos grunniens | place: China: Xizang | collected 2019
AGTAAGCAGTATAGCGGAGAGAAAGGCAATGGAGAGCAGGGCGCACCTGCTGCCGAAGCTCTACTCCAAAAGCTGCAAGCGAAATTTCCTTGGGGAATCGTCCTCATCGTCTGTGCAGGAATGAACTATGCGGCTTATGTCGAGAATGTTCACCATAAAGATGTACTCACCTCCGCAGAGCTGAAAGCAGAGAGTTTGATGAAGCAACTATTAAACGGAATCATCACATCGAAATGATTGCAAAGAGTGAAAAACAGATTGAGCGAGACTTCTTTTCTTTCGTCAGTCAGAGTGTTCTCGGTCAGGGTATCAGGGGGAATGTCTATCGTCCTGAGATGCGTCCTGCCAATGCTAAGACTGAGGATTTGATTGTGAAGTTCCTCGCAGGTCTCGATGAGCAGATACAGAGCGGAGTCGTTCTCCTGAATATCTATGTGCCTGATGTGCCATTCGGCAAGGATGGGCGCAAGGTAGAGGATTTGAACCGTGTAGAAGCTCTCGAAACGCTCATTCAGCAGTTCATCGATGAGAATGATGATACCGAGTATTGGATGCAGACAGACACCTCTCCTACCTCCATGAAGATAGAGGGAATAGAGCAGCATCTCATCACTGCAAGAATTAAGTTTAATCGTTTAGCACAATAAGATTATGAGCAAGATTATCATGTCATGGTCGAAGTGTAAGATTGAGGTCGGCAAGACAGGCGCAGATGATGCGATGGCTGCTGAACTGACCGACATCGGCGTTATCAACGACAAATCGACCACAATGTCCGCAGAAGATGGCGAGACATTGACCGCAACTGCCACAGGCGGCGTAGTAGTCGCAGAGGAAGAGGGCGAGCCTGTAATCACCATCACGACCCGAGTAAAGGAAATGTCCTTTGCAGTCGAGACTCTGTTCACAGGCGCAGTCGCTGCCAATGATGAGCTGACCGTCAAGACGAATATCGTTCCTGATGACTTCTCAATGAAGCTCACTCCGAAGAATATCGGAGCGGTCGGCATCAAGGCTCGCCGTACTCATGTATCGTTCCGTCCTGGCTCGTCTGAGGAAGAGGGTCAGTATGTGGACTTGACTTTCAAGATTCTCGCTTGCGAGGATGGTGAGCTTTACAAGAAGTTCAAGGTCAAGGCTGCCGATTGGGCGACTCAATAACGGCACATCCTAATGGCGAGTGGAATAGACACCCTTTGGCAGTTTGGTAGGAGAAAACTGCCTTCATCGCAGGATAGAGCAGTTGGTAGCTCGCAAGTCTCATTGGCTTGAAGTCGGCGGTTCGAGTCCGTCTCCTGCAACTAAACTCAGTTTTTTATAATATGGCACAGACAATAGAGCAGAGGGTCGCATCTGCCATTCTTGAAAAAGCGACCAATAAGATTGAGCTTGGCGGTGTGGTCTATCCTATTGCAGACCCATCTATTGCCACGCTCATTCTCGTTTCTGAGCTTATCTCCACGCTCCCTGTGGTAGATAAGGAGATTCCGAAAGAATTGCGAGTTTACTCAGCTCTCCATTACGCAAAAGATTATAGCGCAATCGGAGATATATGCGCAATTCTCATCCTCGGAGCAAAGAATCTCAGAGAAGAAAAGGAAATCATTGAAGAAAAGCGCATTTTCGGCTTGTTTCCCTGCAAGAAAAAGGTCAAGGTGATAGTTGATAAGCAAGCAGAATTATCGAGGCTCATACTCGATAATATCAAGCCATCGACCATCTTCGATTTAATCATTCAGAGATTGCAGGATATGGAGATAGGGCATTTTTTCTCCATTACCACTTCCCTGTCAGAGGCAAACATTCTGAAACCGACAAAGGAAGTGGTGCAGCACTAAATGATAGCATTTGGGCGACCGTTCTCGGTATTGCAAAACTATTCGGGATGACCGACAAACAGGCTCTCTATGACATCAGTTATAAGAATGCCGTAATGTATAGCCGTGCGATGCCGATGCCTAATGATAAATCAGATAGCGACAAGCCTCTATATGATGATTCTCTCGATGCAAACAATCCTGATAATTTCAATAAGTTCAACAATTTTGAAGAAGAAGAAATCGTAAGAATATGAACGTAGATGACGGTACTTTGAGTTTTGGCACTGCCATTGATATGGGCGGTTTCGATGAGGGCATGAACCACATCGAGGGCAAGGTTTCTGAGATAGGAGAAAAGGCAGAGGCTGAGAGTTCGAGAATATCTGAACTCTTAACCAATATCCCTGATGTCAATATCGATATTATCACCAATGCCTCTGAGTCGCTCGCCGTCATTCAGCAAGGTTTCGATGAGATTGATAGGGTTGTCGATACCAATAAGGCAGCTATCAAAGACCTCGAAACAGAATATGCTGCTTTGGCTGACAAGATTAAGGCAGCATCCCGAAAGGGAGATTCAGGAGAGGTCAAGCGTCTCAAAGAGGAAAAGAGAGCTATTCAGGAGAATATCGCAATCCGAAAGAAAGTCAATGATGAAGCTGCAAAGACTGCTGATGCTCTCGCTGCAACAGAGAGGCAGTTGAAGAAAGAGGCTGAGGAAGCTGCAAAGAACGCATCCAAGCATGAGAATCTGCGTACCAAAATCCGTGAGCTGAAACTTGAACTCGTGGAGATGGAAGCAGCAGGTCAGAGAAATACTGATAAATACAAGGAAATCCAAGAGGAAGTCGGTCGATTGACCGATGCTTGGAGTGATGCGACCGCTCAGGCTACTATCCTCGCTCACGACCAAAGAGGAATGCAGGGTATCATTGTGGGTCTCTCAGGTGTATCGGGCGCAATGTCGGCAGCTCAGGGAGCGGTCGGTCTCTTTGCAGGAGAGAATGAGAATCTGCAAAAGATAATGCTCAAAGTGCAGTCTCTCATGGCTATCACAATGGGATTGCAGCAGCTTCAGGCAGCTCTCGACAAAGATTCCGCATTCCGTCTCGTCACTCTCAATGGTCTCAAACAACTTTGGAATAAGCTCATCGGAGAAAGTTCTGATGTTATCGCTACTGAGAATGCAGCCATCACAGAGAATGCAGCAGCTCAGGAACTCGATGCAGCAGCGACATCTACCGATACGGCAGCTCAGACAAAGAATAACGCATCTACCGTTGCAGGAACGGCGGCTCAGGTTGCCAATACCGCAGCGACCAAATCGGCTACTGTAGCGACCACCGCTCAGACCATCGCAACAAGAGCTGCATCTATCGCCCTGAAAGGTCTGAAAGCGGCTCTCATCTCAACAGGCATCGGTGCAGTAGTCGTGCTTGTCGGAGAATTGGTTTCATGGCTCACCACTCTCTTTGATACTATCTCAGAGGCAGAGGAACGAGAGAAAGACCTTAATGAGGTGATGGATGAGGGCGCAAAAGCCTACGGAAAGGCTCAGGCAGAGATTTCGGGATATATCACCAAGATAGACAAATTCAATGGCTCAAAGAAGCAGGAGAAAGAATTAGTCAAAGAGCTTAACTCCAAGTATGGAGAGGCTCTCGGCTATTATGATTCCCTCTCAAAATGGAAAGAGGTTCTCGTTACTAAAGGTGAAGCCTATTGTACGATGCTGCTCAAAGAGGCAGAGGCACAGGCTATCCTGAACAAATATACTGAGGCATTCATCGCTCTTGAAGAAGCTCGTAACAAGAAAGCGAGCGATTACGGACATTGGTACACCACCAAAGCAGGAGATGAGCAGCGTAAGAAAGAAGCTATCGAGGATGCTCAGAATACCGCAGACTATTGGATGCAAGCCTACAAGGATAAGATGGCAGAAGCTCAGAACGTGAAGCTCGATTTCAATATAGGCGGTCATACCGACCCGAAATCAGGCGGTAGTGGAAAGAGCGGAAAGAGTGGCTCTGACTTCGACCCGAAGAAAGCAGCTCTCGAAACTCAGAAAGCCATCGATGACTATAAGGATAAGGTCAAGAAATATCTTAAAGGGGCGAATGATGAGGTGAATCAGCTTATCATCGATTCTCAGGAGGAAGGTCTTGTCAAGGAACTCAATGTATCTCATAATGCTACTCGCAGAAGGCTCGAAGATTGGGAAAATCAACTCAAGCAGCTCGCAGAGCAGAGGAAAGCGATGCTCAAAGCGGTATATATGCAGCAGAAAGGAGCTACTGAGGTCGGTTGGTCTGAATCTGATGCAGGGAAGAAATCTATCGAGCAATACATGAAAGATTTGCTCGCAGATGAGAATGTCTCAAAGGAATACTATCGTGTCCGTCAGCAAATCACAGAGAACGGAGAGAATGAAATCATGCTCATCCGTCAGAAATACGATGATATGCTGATTGAGCAATATGGAACGAATCTGCAAAAGCAGGAACTTCTGTCTCGCAAATGGATGAGTAAGATGAAATATCTCCCTGCTGAATATGTCGCAGAGGCATCAAGGCAGATGGATGAGGAATTCGCCAAGCTGAACTCTGAGAATTTCAAGGAACTCATAAATTGGGAAAGCGTATTCGGCTCTCTTGATAAGCAATCTATTCAATCCCTGCAAATCAACCTCGAAAGAGTGAAAAAGTATTTCGAGGAAAACAAGGCTACGATGGATGGCAAGGAAATCAAGGAATATACCGATGCTATCAAGCAGATGGAGGATGAGATTGCCTCTCGCAATCCCTTTGCTGCTATGCACAAATCCATCAAGGATATGTCGGCGGCAAAGACCGAACTCCTGAACGCTCTTAAAGAACTCTCAACCGCTCAAACCGAGTTGAATGCAGCAGAGGAAGCGTATATGCTCGCTATGCAGGAGCAGAGAGAGGTCAACGAGGCTATTGAGGGAGGCGAACTTGCTCAGGATTGCCAACAACAAGCGGATGCACTCGATAATCTGAGACAGGCTACTGAAAGGCTTGCAGCGGCTCAGAAAAAGAATGCACAGGCTGAGAATAGTGTAATCAATTCCCGAAATAATCTCACTCAATCATATAAGAGCTTTGCTCAGAACTTGAAGAATGCAGGAGGCGTGATTAAAGATGTCGGAGGAAAGGCTAAGAATCTCGCTCAGGTATTCTCGGATGACCTTGCAGACGGAATCGGCAAAGGTCTCGATTTCATGGATGAGATTTTGGGAGCTGCTACCGATGTTATTGATGCCGTTAAAGATGTAGGCAAGAATGCAGCAAAAGGTATCGAGACAACGGTTCAGGCTACATCTCAGGGAACACAAGCAGCAGCACAGGCAGGAGCGCAAGCTATCTCTACCATCGAGAAAGCCTCTGTCATCCTCGCAGTCATCTCAGCAGCTCTGCAAGTGGCTACCGCTATTGCTAATCTGTTCAATAATGACGATGAAAAGCAAGAGGAAATCGAGCGTTTGCAGCAGCGTATAGACCAGCTCCAATGGGAACTCGATAATCAGGATGCAGTCAGATTGCAGAATAATATCGGCGATGCGGTTGCAAGAGTCCGTGATGTCTATAAAGAGACCTACGAGGAAGTTCTGAGACTGCATCGTGAGGAAATGAGGGATGCCAATATATTCAAGGTCATACGAATGTATCAGGTCGCTCAGAATGAGGCTTACCTGAAATCTATCGAGAAGATTGCAGATGCTTATGCTAAGGCTGATTATACGGCTAATAAGTTCCTCGGAGAGGATAAGTATAAGAATGCCCGAAAGCAGCTTGAAAATCTCGCAGAACAGCAAATCCTCTTGCAGAGACAGATTGATGAGGAAAACGACAAGAAGCATGATGACCAAAGCAAGATAGCCGATTGGAGGCGTGACATCCAAGAGATAGCCAACGAGATGGCTGAAATCATCAATGAGATGATGGAGGACATTATCGGCACTACTGCTGAGGATTTGGCTCAGACATTAGGAGATGCTTTCTTTGATGCAGTCGCTCAGGGCGAGGATGCGATGGAGGCTTGGCATCAAAAGGTCAATGAGATAGTCAGGGATATTCTGAAACGAATGATGATTACTCAGTTCCTCGAACCTGCTATCGGAAAAATCTTCGATAAATACAAGAAGATTTGGTTTGATGAAAAGGGAAATTTCCAAGGCATCAATACGGTCAAGAATTCTGCTAATAACTTTGCCAATGACCTGAACAATGCAGGAGAGCAATTCTCGCAGATATACTCGGCACTCAATCAGGGAATGAAAGACCTCTTTGAAGATACCGCAGAGAGGCAGGGAGAGAGCAGAGGCATTGCGACCGCCTCTCAGGATAGTGTCGATGAGAATAATGCTCGCCTCACGACCATTCAGGGGCATACCTATACGCTTGTGCAGGGAGTGACCGAACTCAATGCTACGAGTAATCAGATTCTCGCTCGTGTGACAGGCATCGAGCGAAATACCGATGAGACTAATAATAAGCTCGATAATATGAATAATCGTATCAGGCGCATCGAGGATAGCGTGGATGATATTCAGCGAGCAGGAATCAAGATTAAAGTATAAAGCGATGAAAGATAAAGAATTGTCACAGAATGTCTCTCAGCATATAAAGAGCATGGGAGCTTGCGGAAGATTCAAGGGAGGCTCTATCGAAAGACTCGTTGAGCAGCTTTTCTCTCCCTATGGTATCGAATGGGTGATTAAATATGGCTATCCTGATGCTAAAACATTCGCTAAATTCGGCGATTTATCTCAGTATGGCATATATATCAACGCAGGGGATATAACGCTCTCAGAATGCGAAAGAATATGCCTGATAGGGAAAACTCGTGCAACTCTCACCTTTGAGGAAACGAAAGGATACAAGGTTATCCTCTTGCATGGTGCAGATGCGACAATCAACGCTTCGGGTTTCTCTGTGGTACGCATAGAGAAAGACGAAATATCTACTATCAAGATAAATAAATCAGGATTTGCCAAAGTATTGCAATGAGAGAGACAGGAAAACTATTTGTCGATGGTCGGGATGCTATGCTCGAATATGGCATCTTTGTTGATAAGGGCGGCTATAAGGGAGTCGTTCAGATGCCATCTTTCAAAACACTCGATACGACCGAATGGGAGGAATTCGATGGTATCGAGGTTGATTTGCTATCTCCTGTTCTCGATACCCGACAATTTCAGATTCAGTTCTGCATCACGAATGTGCGATATGCTGAGGATTTCTTCGATGACCTTGCCACAGGCGCATATCATAATTTCCAATTCACAGAACTCGGAAAGACCTATCGACTGAGGATGGTGTCGAATGGCTCATTCTCATCGTTTATAAAGCTCGGAAAACTCACTCTTACCTTTGCTGACGATTTCCCTGTTGTGCCATCAGGAAATCCGTATCAGCTTGGTAAGAGCGAAGTCCGACAATCGGGATATGAGCTTGATGGAATCGATTTCTCTCAGTTCGGCTCATACATTCTCAGAGGCTCAGATGATAGTATCAGGAAAGCGGCGAATATCCGTGATGCTTTGAAGATAAGCGTGAAATCCATCTCAGGAATCGATTATGATGATGAGGAGGTGCATTTCAAGGCAAAAGATGTCACTCTGAAACTACTCATCGATGCTGAGAATATAACCGAGTTTTGGAGACGATACAATTCTCTTTTTGCCATCCTCATGCAGTCAGAATCTCGCATCCTCTATTTCGCAAATCTCCCTGCTGAATATGACTGCTATTATAAGAGTATGAGCGTCTCTAAATTCGAGATATTGAGAGATGGGAAGATTTGGTGTGAGTTCTCTGTGATTCTGACATTCACTGCATATCGTCCTGAAAGCTCATGGATGCTGCTTGCGACAGAAGATTACGATTGGGTCATCACAGAAGATGCAGAGAATCCTGCTCGTATCAAGGTTCGTCCGAAATACGGCATTTCCTTACTCGTCACAGAGGATGGAAAATACATCATCACAGAAAGCGATAGCGATAAAATTTATATCAATAATCAAAATTAAAGCAATATGGCAGACCAAAAGAAAAGAATTTCAGAGTTGCCCGAAAGTCAATCTACACAAGGATTATATACTATCGGTGTGAACTCTCAGAATGAGAGTGTCAAAGTGCCTCTCGGTTCTATCTTGGCAGGGTATGACCAAGCGGCTCAGGATGCAGCTCAGGCAAAGCAAACCGCCACCGCTGCTCAACAGGCTGCTGCTTCGGCTACTCAGACTGCGAATAGTGCCTCACAAGCTGCCTCGCAAGCGCAAGAGGCTGCTGCTTCGGCAGAGGAAACCGCAGGAGATGCAGACGATAAGGCGACCGATGCTCTTTCTATTGCCAAGAATACATCTACTAAGAGATTCTATGGCATCGTTGATTCTGCTACTATCCTCAATCAGTCAACGACTGCATCGGGTGTGGTGGTTTATGTGAAAAATAGTGGCAAGTTCGCTCTGCGAGTAGATTCAGGAGGCAGCTTCAAGTACTATTCTAATTGGGATGGTGCAGATGAATATATGGATGGTACTCGTACCTATCCTATCGCTGATAAGCTCTATATCTATGATGGTCTTATCTATTCGTGGAATGAAGATGATGAAGCTCTCGAAGTCGTAGGCAATGACCCTGAGGAACTTGAAGCAATCAGACAATCCATCAATGATGCGAAAGCAGAGTTGCAGGAGGAAATCGATGCTGCTCTGTTCATCAATGTCAATAAGATGTTCAGCACGAGTACCCAAATGTCGCTTGGTACGGCTTTGGGATTGCTCTATGATAATGACGAATCCCGATATTACAAATCTCAGGGTGTTGTCATCACTTTCCTCGGAACGAATGGAAAGATGGAGAGTTGGCAATGGCATGGCAGCGCAAAGATTGATTTTACCGACACTACCACTTGGACGAAATTCGGAGGAACGGCAGCAGTCGGCAACTGCTATAATGTCACGAATGAAGTTCCTTTGCAGAGCGGTTACTATACCTTGCAGAATGCTATCAATGTGACATTCTCGAAAGGATTTACCTCAATCGGTATGCAGATAACTTTCGCTATCGCTCGTGGCTCATGGAAGACTTATCAGTATATCGGTGAGGATTCTCAGGAGGCGACCTTCAAGAATATCAACAATTGGCTCGACCTTGCAGGAATGAGCGCAGGAGCTGAGACACTCATCAATGTTGATGCTCTTTGCGGAGCTTGCACTTCTGCTGCATTCTATACCCTCGAATACGCTATTGCTGCCATCCTTGCACTCTCTACGAGTACAGGTATTGATTATGCAAAGAGCGGTCTCGTCATCACCTATCAGATTGCAGAAAACACATGGGAATGCAAGCAGTTCAAAGGAGTGGTATCTGATTTCGGAGAGCCTTCTTTGTGGCAGGATTTCGGAGGCGGTGGTTCCCATGTGGAGACCTCAGATGAGCCTGAGGAAGATGGAGAGGATGCTTTCTCCACAGGTGGCGCATATACCCATCTCCCGACAGGAATCAAGCTCGATACTGAGACAGAGGGCATCGTGAAGTTGCAACTCGAAAACGCAGAGCATGAGGGAATCGGTGATGAGATTCAGTTTGCAGTCGGCTCAGGCGGTGGCGGCGGCGGTGGCGGCACTATCGTTACTATGGCTTTCGAGACCTCGCCTTTCTATGGAAATGCAGGAAGCTCATTCATTCTCCGTGCTGCTGTTCGCTCGGTTACTACCGTAGGACAGACTGAGCAGGAGAATATGATTGCGACCATCGCTCTCATCGATAGAGATACGAATACCACTTTGGAGGTATTCAACTTCAATAAGGCTTCATCTCCATCTATGAGTACCTATGATTTCGTGATGGATGTCACTAAGTATTTCGCCAATGCAGGAGTGCGCCGTTTCAAGTGTCTCATCACCGATGATGCAGGAAACACAGGCTCTCGCAATATCAATGTGACTGCCGTAGATGTGACCGTGAGCAGCGTTCAGACCCTGCAATATACATCAAGCACGGCTCTCTCTGTCGGAGGAACTGCAAAGAGTATTCCTCTGTTCAAGTTCGCCAACAATGCGAGTGATAAGGACATCAATGCTATCGTGGAAATCTATATCGATGGTGCATGGCGTGAATTGGGCAATACGATTGTTCAAGATACCTATTCTCATGGCATCTCAATCGACCCGAACAACTGCCTCGGATATACGCTCGCTCATGGCTCATATCCTATCCGTGTTCATGGTGTCGATGTAGCTTCAGGAGTGGTCGGTAATTATCTATATTCGGGCATCTTCTGCATCGATGATACGAGAAATACTCCGCTTGTGGTCGAGAGTTGGATGAGTGATGGCATATCTCCTGTCGTGAAGCTCTACGAGACTATCACCGTCAATTATGCGGTCTATGACCCGACAAGCAATGCTCCGACTGCGACCGTCTATCTGAATGGAACTGCCGTTCAGAGCCATACCGCATACCGCTCTGCTGCCTATACCTATTCACATCAGGTTTCAGGAGTGGCATCCGATGGCACATTCTCTCATATCGTCAAAGTTCAATGCGGAAGCACTTATGGTGTAGAGGCGACTTTCCTTGTGAGCGGAACGGTCATCGAGGCAGCTCTGAAATCAGGCGCAATCTATGGCTTTGAATTCTCGAACAGAAGTAATGAGGAAACAGACCATTCTATCACCGATAATGGCTTTGAAATCGCCGTGAATGGCTCGAATTGGAGTTCAACAGGCTTTGTATCATTCTTGGGCGAGAAAGCTCTGAGAATCGCAGAAGATGTGACTGCAACGCTCAATCATCAACCATTCAAGCCTACATCTATCGAGAGTAATGGCTTGGGCATTCAGTTTGCTTTCGCTGCAAAGAATCTCGTTGATGATGATGCAATCCTGATGGAGTGCTTCAATGAGGGTGTAGGAGCTGGCTTCTATGTGACAGGAAGGGCGGTCGGCATCTATTGTGCGACAGGTCTTTCAAATCATGCTGAGGAAAGAGCCTATAAGCAGGGAGAGAAAGTCTCTGTTGCCATTGTGGTTGAGCCTGCAATCGAGGGTCTCGGTCAGACTCGTGGCGGTGTGACCTACTATTTCATCAAGCTCTATCTCAATGGTGAGGAAGTGGCAGTTATCGGATATGTCGCAGGTCAGAGTAACCTCATTCAGGAAAAGCCAATCTCATTCAATGGCTCTCAGGGTGATTTCTATCTCTATTATCTGTTGGCATGGGAAGATTACTTCCAATTCGACCAAGCATTCCAAAACTACCTCGTGAAGCTCACCAATACAGAGGATATGGTGCAGGAGTTCAATTTCGAGAATGTCATGGCATCTCAGCAAGTGACCGAACTCGGAATCACCACAACAAAGCTCCGTCCTCAGGCTTCACAGCTCTCAGATAGAGGCATGGCGTATATCATCGAATGTCCTTTCAACGGCTCAGACATCGAGGCTCTCGATACGACCGTATCAACGAAAGACCAAATATATGTCACCCTCTATTATATCGACCCTGCAAGACCTTGGACTAACTTCGTGGCTCGTGATGTGGCTCGCAGGAATCAGGGAACGACATCTGCTCAGAGACCTGTGAAGAATCCTCGCTATTATCTCGCTCAGAAGAAAGGCTCGACCTATGATAAGTCCACCAAGACAGGCGGCACTACCATCACTCTGCTCAATCCTGACGAGACAACCGAAGCAGGACGCAGGGCAATCGCTCTCGCTGCTATCAATAAGGTTCAGATTCACGATAACTCTGTTCCTGTGGATATTATCACGGTCAAGGTCGATTATTCCGATAGCTCGAATGCGAATGACTGCGGCATCTGCGACATGATGAACGCAACATTCAGGGCATTGGGTCGTAATTATATGACTCCTGCTCAGAGAGCTTTCGATGGTACTTGGACGAAAGGCTCGCTTGTGGTGGAGGGTCTCGTAATGAACCATTCAACCGCCAATATCCCTGTGGCTATGTATCGCTCAAAGAGTGACACAGGCAGCAGTCCGTATTTCCATTCAAAAGGTAATTGGAAAGAGGATAAGAAAGAGCAGGTCGCACTCGGTTTCAATGATGTGCCTGGCTATAACAAAGGATGCCTCAATTACGGAGATTTTATCGAATTCTTCGGAACTGACGGAGAGACTCTCGCTCAGACAAAGAGCCGATTCCTTGCAACAGGCGGTCTCGATACCTCTGCTACTTATGTTCTCTCGATGTATTGCGGCTCATCCTATAAGGTGATGAAGCATAATGGCACATCATGGGTTGAGCAGACAGGCTCAATGGTTCAGAATGCGAATGGCAGATGGACGGTCACAGGCTCTGTTGTCAATCCGACCGATGGCTTTGAGCTTCTCAATTATCAGGGCATGGATTGGTTCAAGGGAGTTTCGTCTGTGGCTGACATGATGGCAGCAAGCACATCATTCTCGAAATGGGTTCAGGCTCTCATCGATGATGGCTCTATCTCTGTTCAGACCGTTCCTGCATGGACTTATTATTTCGAGTGCTTGGTTGATGATGATAATCTCGCTATCGCCTATGCTCTCGGAAAGAAAGTTCCTTACAATCTCTATCGTTGGATGAAGTTCTGCGATTCCTGCGATTATGATGAGCATGGGCAGTCGGGTCTCAATCTTTGGAAAACAGACCTCTATAAGTACGCATCGCCTCACTCATGCCTCTCTTACGATGTATTCACTGACTACTGCGCTGCCGTTGACCAAAGAGCCAAGAATATGCAGCCGATGTGGTTCTTGGAGGATGGTTGTAAGGTCGTGAATGGTGTCTATTATAATGATGCCAATGAGGAAAGTGATTCGACCACAGGAATGCTCGCAATGCGAATGTATCTGAACAAAGTCTATGACTGCGATACTTGCAACGGCAAGGATAATGATGGCGGTCAGACGGTCGATGCTGAGGTTGACCCTAACAAGATGCCTGATGCTCAGACAGGATATACTAATCCGTATGCAGGATATAACTCGGTTTTGTTCCGCAATATCTATTTGCAGCAGACCGTCTATATCGATGCTCAGAATACAGAGCTATCTCTGAGGACTGTTGCTTCTGCTATGCGAAGCTGCACGGCTACCATTGACGGACAGACCTTGCAGCCATTCTCTCCTGAGGGAGCGATTTATTTCTTCCTGACCGCTCGCATCAAGCGTTGGCAGAAGAAAGTATCGAGCTATGACGGAGAGCGTAAGTATATCGATTTCACATCTACGACTGCCAATAATATCTATTTCTATGCCCTGCAAGGATTGGGATTAACCTCTCTCCCTGCATTCATCGAAAGAAGATGGCGTATTCGTGATGGATTCTACGGAACAGGTAATTTCTTTAGTGGCGTTCTCTCAGGTCGTGTCAATGCTCCAAGCGGCGCAAAGATTCGCATCACGGCTGCTAAGACAGGTTATTTCGGCATCGGTAACGATAGCTCAGGCTCAATCTCGGAGAGTGTATATCTCGAAGCAGGAGAGAGCCATAACTTCACAGAATTCTCGCATGAGGAAGGAGCTTTGCTCTATATCTATCAGGCAGACAGAATGTCGATGATTGACCTATCGGAAATCACCCTGTCGAATAACTTTGATTTCTCTGTGATGACTCTCGCTGAGGAAATCTATCTCGGCAAGGTCGGCAAGGTGAATCTCACTATCGGAGCTTATACCCTGCTCACCAATGTCAATCTCGGAGAATTGCCATTCTTGAATAAACTCGATATTCGAGGCACTCTCATCACGAATGTGGTTTGTAGCGGATGTCCTCGATTGGAATCGCTCTATGCTGCTGATTCTCAGCTTACGAGAGCAGATATTGCCGATGGTGCGAAGCTCACCTATATGCAGCTGCCATCGACATATACCTATCTCAGACTGCGCTATCTGCCTAATCTGCAACGCTCAGGACTGATTCTCGCAGACAAGAGAAGTATCACGACTCTCATCATTGAGAATTGTGCGAAAATCAGCTCTGTCGATTTACTCAGAGAGCTTGCAGGAACGAGTGGCAATAATCTGAGAGTGGTTCGTGCTACGCCTTACAATGTAAGTGACGATGGCTCAGACCTCACGACCATCTCTGCGCTCCATCTGAGCGGTCTTGATGCGAATCTGACGGCTCAGGCAGCTCCTGCTCTTGTTGGTACTTATATGCTCACCAAATATACTGATGATGCGGTTCTTTCTGCATGGCAGAGTGAGTTCGCAGACCTGACTATTCATCAGTCGCAATATACTTTGGTAGAGATGGATGATACTCTGACAGACCCTCAGAATATCACCAATAAGGATAACAATACCACAGGAGATAGCTACGAGCCAAGCGGTCACATCTCGAAGATTCGCTCATTGATGATTCCTGTCACAGGAAAACTCAATCCGACTTCGGGCAGATGGGAAGGAGTGAAGATGAGCGAGAGCGACTATAAGAAGCTCAAAGATGGTTCAGACTTCGACTATTCCGATAATCTCGGCTCAGGCAATGATGCTATGATGCGCATTCCTCATCTGTGGTATAAGGGTATCAATGATTTCAAGAATCAGAAGAAGTATATCGCTTGGAGTTCTCTGTCATCTGAGCCTATTTCGAGCGCAAGCCGTATCAATCGAAAGAAGCTCTCACAAATCCTGATGAGAGAGAATGCAGCTATCATGGTATCGAATATCACAGAGGATGTCAGCACTCTCGAAAGCTCAGGAGTTGTCTCTGAGACTGCGAATCACAATACCTATCAGATTGATGTCGAGGGCATGAAGCAAGTGAGATACCCAGGACTGAACAATGAGGCTATCGGTGCTTGTTTCCTCAATGAGAGCGGTGTCATCATCTCGAAGTATAATATGGCGGTCGCAAACAATCTCTTTGATTTCGTGAATGGAGATTATATCTTCATCAACGTACCATCGGAGGCAAAGACCTTTGTATTCACTTCGCCAAGCGGCATTTCCTCAGACATCGAGGCTATCGCCGTAGATAGCACAGAGATTGAGGCGATTGAGCCTGATTGGGTAGAGAGTGATGAGTGCCTCGGAGCTATCTATCAGGGAAGTATCGATTCTCTGACAAGACTCCGTTCTGTTTCGGGCGTTTCTGTTCGTGTCGGCACAGGAACATCAACCACATCTATTGAATGGCAATATGATGCGGATGGCAATCCTATCAATACTCCGACAGGCTCGATGAACTATACGGCTAAGGATTTCCAAAATCTCGCTCGCCGTAGAGGTGCAGGCTATCAGCTCATCGATTATGAGATGAGTAAGCTGCTCGCAATCCTTTTCTTCTCTCTGTCAGGAACTCGTGATTCTTCAAAGTATTGCGGCTATGGCAAGAGTGCAGGAGGCACGACAGGCTATCTCGATAGTCTCGGAAATACCACTTCAACCAATCTCGGTTCTACGAGCGGACAGGGCAATAAGTGTATGGGCTTTGAGTCTTTCTTCGCTTGCACCTATGAATGGATGGATATGGTAGCCGTGAATGTTCCATCATTCGTTCAGGCATTCAAGGATAAGATGTCGGACGGCATCGGTACTTATCCTATCGATGCGAAATATCATATCTACGACCCAATCAATGAGACGGAGCGAGTGGTTCAGGCTCTCACCTCTAACTCAGGATATTGTGTCGCTCGTACCAAGCATGGTCGATTCTGTGATATTGTAGCATCGAAGTTTGCGAATGATAATTCAAGATTCGCTACTCACTATGCAGACGGTCAATGGTACACCGCATCTCGCTGCCGTGTCGTTGGTCGGTCGTATGGCAATGCGAATGCGCATGGCGGTGTCGTTTGTGCGTATGCGAATAGTGCGTCATCGCACTCGCATGCGCATCACGGTTCCCGGCTTGCCTTCCGTGGCGAAATATCAATCTCTGAATAAAAGGTAAGGAATATGAAAAAGAAAAATAATAAAGCGAAAATGCGCAGGGCGTTGCGGTCTGAAAAGACCGCTCGCTCTCCTGCGTGAGCAATGCCGAAAGGCGAAAGGTAGAGGGTCTCATTTGCCGTGTCGTTGGTCGGTCGAATAACAATGCGAATGCGAATGGCGGTGTCGTTTATGCGAATGCGAATAATGCGTCATCGAACTCGAATACGAATAACGGTTCTCGGCTTGCAAACAGAAAAAGAAATATAGGGGTGAAACTCCCTGAATAATCGTCTCTACGGCATATCTCTACGAGATAGAGAATAGCTGAGGGCGAGAGACCTGAGCCTCAGTAAAAGCGATAATAAATCGGAAAACTGAAAAATCACGAATGCAGGTAGAGGTTGGTAGGTTCATTCTCGAACACCTCAGACCTGAGGAACTGAAGGAGTTTCATTGAAATGGCGAAAAGAGATGGCTATGTGATTGAGGAAATCATCGAGCGTTCCAATCTCGAAGAGGCGTTTGATACGGTTCTGAGAGGCACTCTGAGAAAGAGTCTGAGTGAGGGCAGATGGTTACTCGCCCATCGGGAAGCGTTCCTTGATGGTGTAGCAGAAGAAATTGCGTCAGGAAAGGTCAATCTCGGAAAGTGGCATCCTAAGGATATTGTAGAGGCAGGGAAAGAGCGGCATCTTCAAGTGTTCGACATGAAAACCCGAATCAAGGTCGGTGCAGTCATGCAGATTGTCGATAAGCATCTGAGGCGGCGATTTATCAGGACTACCTCTGCATCTATCAAGAAAAGAGGAATGCACGACCTGAAAGCCTATATCGAAAGAGATATTCGCATCGACCCTGAGGGGATGATATACATCTATAAATTCGATGTCCGTAAATTCTATGATACGGTGAAGCAGGATTTCATCATGTATTGTATAAGAAAGGTTTTCAAGGATGAGAGGTTGATTTCGATATTGGAGAGTTTCGTGAGAGTTCTCGATGAGGGAATCTCAATGGGGATGCGTTCATCTCAGGGTCTCGGAAATCTCTTGTTATCCATATTCCTCGACCACTATCTCAAAGACCGATACGGAGTAAGGCATTTCTATCGGTATTGCGATGACGGAGTGATTGCGAGCGGCTCGAAGCTCTATCTATGGGAGAGCAGAGGAATAGTCCACGAACAGATTGAAGTCATCGGTCAGGAGATAAAATATAATGAGAGGGTATTTCCTTTGTCTGATGGATTGGATTTCCTCGGATATGTGATTTTCCCTACTCATTCACTACTCAGAAAGAGAGTGAAGCAGAACTTCGCTCAGAAGCTGAGAAAGGTTAAGTCAAGAAAGCGCAGGATTGAGATTATCGGTTCTCTGTGGGGCATGACAAAGCATTGCAATGGTTGGCATCTTATGGAGACGATTCTATATCCAAGCGAGTATAACAAATTAAAGAAAAAGAAGAAAAGAATGAAAGATTTTGGAAAGGCTCTGAGCAGTCCTCAGACCTTCAATGGCAAAAAGAGTTTCAGAGGCTCGAAGATAAGCGGTCGTGAGTTAGACCATAAGCCTTTTATCGTGGTTGATTACGAGAAAGGTGTCGTGCCTTTGGTCGAGCAGGAAAGATATAAGCGAGAGGTTGATGATACTCTTGCGAGAGGTGGTGATACATCACTCGTGAAGAAACCACGAGACAAATATGTCGTGAGTATCATCTATCAGGGTCAGCTCAGGAAACTTTGGACAGGCGACAAAGAGAATTGGGATGAGCTTGACAGGCGAAAGCAAGAGCCTGATGGATTCCCTTTCTTCTGCTCTATGGAGGTCGATTTCCAAGGTCAATATCCGAAATATACTTTCTGCTCGGCGGTCGCTCTCGGATTTCAGATGCCGTCAGATGATGAAATAAACAGATTATTCACCCAATTAAAAATCAGGTAATATGAATACAGATTTTTTCAAGATTTATGGCGCATCTGAGCGTCAGGATGGCATCGTGAAATTGTCATCGACAAAGGCTTGCATCTATGTAGGTTTCGGCAAAGACTCAGAGGATGCAGAGAGTGGCTATAATTGGCGTAAGGACTACGACCATATCCCGACCATCGCAGAGGTCAAGGCAGACATCGAGGCTCTCATCAATGCTCATACCGATGCGACTATCCTCACAGGGTTCTCATGGAACGGAAAGCCTGTATATCTCTCATCGGAAAATCAGTTCAATTTCAAAGCTGCCTACGACCTCGCTTTTCAGACCGATGGAGCGAATCTCCCTGCGAAATTCAAGCTCGGAGAGGATGCTGAGAGCAATCCTGTTTATCACACATTCACCAAGACTGAGGTGCTTGCTGATTTCGTGATGAGAGCTTTTGCATTCATCAATAACGCTCTCAAAGAGGGATGGCAGGAGAAAGATTCAATCGATTACTCTCTTTTCGTTGTGAGCGATGAGTAAGGGATGCGGTTGCCAAAAGGGAGTGCTTAAATATATTAAGCCTCCCTATGCTAAGAAATTCTATACTCCGTGTGTCATGCACGATGATGACTATGACAGGGGAGGCGATAGTAATGACCGTTTCGATGCAGATATGAATCTTTACGTGAATATGATGAAAGTCGTGAAGAAAGAGAATAGGAATCTATTTGCGGTGATATGGTTCGCTTTCATTGCTTCGCTCTATTTCGTAGGAGTGAGGCTTTTCGGCAATTTCTATTTCAATTATAAAAAGTAAGCAGATGATACTACATTTCAATAATACCACTCTCGAAGTGCAGCCGAATGATAGCAGCTACCGCTATCGTTCCCTGATGGCGAAACCTCAGCTCGTTTTGAAGTTCTCGCTGCCTCGATACGTTGAGATTCCTGTCGGGGCATATTGTGACTATATGGGAGAGAGATATTTCCTCAATGCACCTCAGAACATCAAGAAACAGGGCACTCGTCATATCGAGTACACCCTGAATATGGGAACGAGGCAGGATAATATGGCTCTCTATAAGATGAGAAACTCGGTTGATAAGCGGCTCAAATACTCGATGTGCGCAAAGCCGCATGAATTCATTGCGGAGATTGTCGCCAATCTGAATGAGCGTGATGGCGCAGGGGTGTGGAGTGTCGGAACGTGTATCGATGCCAATGAAAAGACCATCGAATTCAATCATACGAATATCGATTCAGCTCTCTCTCAGGTAGCAGAGACCTTTGAAACTGAATGGGAGATTGTCGGCACGACTATCCATCTCCACAAGGTCGAATACTATAAGAGTGACCCTCTCCCACTCTCATACGGCAAGGGAAATGGCTTCATGCCTGGAGTGGGCAGAACAACTCCATCTAATGAGCTGCCTATCAAGCGACTCTATGTGCAGGGTGGAGATAGGAATATCGACCGCTCGGAATATGGCTCACCTGAGCTGCTTTTGCCTAAGTCTCAGTCGTTGGGATATGATGGCACTCATTTCTCCGATGAGCAAGGCTATAATGCGAATATAGGGCATATCTATACGAGCGATGCGAATGGCTATTATATCGAGCGTTCAGATGTCATATCCGATGCGGTCAAAGAGGATAGTCTTGACTGCTCAGAACATTATCCCTCTCGTGTCGGAAAGGTCACATCGGTAATCGCAGTGAAGCCTGCAAAGAATTTCTACGACTTCATCGATAACACTATCCCTGCCGACCTGAATATCAATGACTATATCATCGAGGGCGAGACTCCGACCATCGTCTTTCAGTCGGGAATGCTTGCAGGAGAGAAAGAGTTTGAATTCAAGTATAAGCATTCTGAGAGACGATTTGAGATTGTGCCTCAGGAGATAGACGGACAGACCATGCCGAATGCGACATTCATTCCTGCCGTGAATGATACTTATGCTATATTCGGAATCATGCTGCCTCCATCATATATCTGTGATAATGCAACCAAAGATGGCGCATCATGGGATATGATGAGAGAGGCTATCAGGCATCTATGGGAGAATGAGAATCAGAAGTTCACGTTCACAGGTACGCTGCAATCTCTCTATGCTAAGAGGAATTGGATAAATATCGGCGGCAAACTGATTGTCGGTGGTTATGTTCATTTCTCAGATACGCAATTCGTTCCTGATGGTGTGGATATTCGCATCACAGGCATCAAGGATTTTCTCACCTCTCCCTATTCGCCTACGGTCGAAATCTCGAATAATGTCACAGGGCAATCGCTCACATCGAAGCTCAGGGAGATTGACTCTCAGGAGGTCATCATCGAGGAAAACCACAAAGATGCGTTGCAGTTCACTCGCAGACGATTCAGAGATGCTCAGGAATCGCTCTCGATGTTAGAGGATGCCTTTGATAATTTCTCAGGCAGCGTGAATCCTGTCACCGTTCAGACTATGGCGATGCTTGTTGGTGATGAGTCGCTGCAATTCCAATTTGTTCAGAGCAAGACTTCTGCCAATATCGATACATCATTCCAAGTGACCTATGATGCAGCCAATAAGCAGCTCTCTGTGCCTCATTCATTCCTGAGACACATGACTCTCGGCATCGATACCATCAAATCATCACATTCTATTGATGAATATAAGACATGGGAGATGACTGCTTATGTATCGGCTCGTCTTGAAGATGGAAGCAAGAAATACTATCTCTATGCTAAGGTCGATACGGCAGCGGCTCAGAATGGCGAGTTCCTGCTTTCTGAGACTCCTATCGATATGGAGCGAGTATCAGGCTATTATCATCTGTTAGTCGGCGTTCTGAACTCAGAACTCGATGAGCAGAGGTCTTATGTGTCGCTCTATGGTTTCACAGAGATTCTCCCTGCAAGAATCACAACCGATAGGATAGTGAGTGCAGATGGATTGAATTTCCTCGACCTCTTGAATAATGCTCTGCATCTCGGAGATGCTACAAATTATCTCGATTGGAATAATGAGGAATCTGCGACTTTAATAATGAGTAATGCGACCATCAAGAATGCCCTCAAAGTCCTCGGAGAGGCTCTCATCGCAGGTTTCTATTTCTCGAATCAGATAATCAAATCGTCAGCTCTGACAGGGCAAGATGCCGCAATGTATCTGAATGGAATACTCGGGAAAATCCATCTCAAATCAAATAATACAGGAGGTGATTATTCTCTCGATAATATAGGCTCTGAAATTGATATTGATGCAAGTTCGGGTGAGATTGAGGTGAGGAATAATAATGGCGTTGCGTATATGTCAGCGAGTGGAGTATTCTGTAATAACGCAAAGACAAATGCACTTCCTATATCCTCAGGATATACTCATTATGGCTCGATTGTCGGTCTTGGATTTGGCGATATAGATAATGATTGGGTATGGGATAAGGAGAGTACCCTTATCGCAGGATTATATGGTCGTGCATCTAATTCGGGGACGGCTCTCGCTTATGGCGCATATATATGGGATTTACTCGCTGCTGGTCTCATCCTAAGGCAGAAATATGTCGGAGATAATTACGCCAATAATGCTTATCAGATTCCATCAGGAGTGACTCAGATTGTAGGTCTTGCAAATTCAGGCGTGACCGCTCAGGCGATTCTTCCATCAGACGGAATGGAAGGAAAGGTAATCTACGTTAAGCAGATTGGCTCAGGAACTATCCGAGTTATGCCCAAGTCAGGACAGAAAATATATGATGACGATAGCGAGAATGCTTACTATGAGGCAAGCTGCGGACAAGAGATGAAGTTTACATTCGCAAAGTATAATATCAATTCGGTCACGACTGAGGTTTGGCTCGTGAGCCGTTGGAAATTCTAAACTCGGTTTTTATGGAATATGGATATATCAATGAAAGCGGCTATCTCAGAACGGTAGAGCTTCATGAAACTAAGGAACAATATCGTGATGGTGATGAGATAAAGACACGGATAGTCACGATAGAGGAACAGGCAGAGAAATATAAAGCTCATGGATATAAGCCTGTCGATGCACTCGATAATGAGAGCATGAAAGCCCCTGAGGGATATATTATCCGCATCATCCCTTATGATGCAGGAGAAAGAATCTCGTTCAGATATGAGCAGGAGAGAGATTTAACTAAGATACGGATGGAGATTAAGGCTCTGAAAGAATCTCTTTCTGCATCTGATTACAAAATCATAAAGTGCTATGAAGCATCGCTAATCGGTGACACTTTGCCCTATGATATTGAAGAATTGCACTCAGAAAGACAAACTTTGCGTGACAGAATCAATGAATTAGAGTCGAGTTTATAAGATTTAACATAGAAAAAGGTGCTTATTAAGCATCTTTTTCTTATCTTTGTACCAAAATTCAGCTCGGCATGGAATTGATATATAAATTTTGGAAAGGAATGGTCTGCCTATTGGGGGGCGGTATCGGTTGGCTCATCGGTGAGTTCAAGCCGACATTTCCTCTCGTGATTGTGGCGGTAATCTTTATCGTCTATGATGCTTGGACGGCTTATCAGCTCGACAAGCGAGTGCATAAAAAGTACCCTGAGAAATCGAAAAGGGAGAAAGCGAAATTCACGAGCTTTGCTTTCGGCAAGGTGGTGAAATCGACCATCCCGAAGCGATTATGGCTCATCCTGCTCGCATATCTCGTTGAGCATTGGGTATTCATTCATGTATCGATTCCATTGTCTTATGTCATCACAGGAGCGATATGCTTTGAACAAGCATGGTCTATCCTCGAAAATGAAAGTTCATGTCGGGATGAAAACGAGAGCCGTTTTTGGAAGGCTCTGCAAAGAATCATGGTCGATAAGACAGAGAGGCATTTCGATGTCACTCTTGATGAGTTGAAGAATGGCGGTCGTGTCACAGAGGAACAGATTGCTGCTGCTCGTGAGATGCTCGCAGAATATGAACGCCAAAAACAGAAATCTAATGAAAATCCTGATTGATAACGGACACGGCTCTAATACATTGGGAAAATGCTCTCCTGATGGAAAGCTCAGGGAATATGCTTGGGCGAGAGATATTGCATCCCGATTGGTTGCAGAGCTGAAAAAGAGAGGTCTCGATGCAGAGCGTATCGTGACCGAAGAAACAGATATATCACTCAGAGAGCGTTGCCGTAGGGTCAATGCTATCTGTGCGAAACTCGGTTCAAAGAATGTGATGCTAATCTCCATCCATATCAATGCAGCAAAGAGTGATGGTCGTTGGCATGATGCAAGCGGATGGAGCGGATGGGTAGCTCCAAATGCGAGCCAAAAGAGCAAGATTCTCGCTCAGACTCTCTATGATGAAGCGGCAAAGAGGAATCTCAAAGGGAATCGTTCTGTGCCATCGTGCAGATATTGGGTAGGCAATTTCGCTATCGTCAGAGATACCAACTGCCCTGCCGTTCTGACAGAGAATCTATTTCAAGACAATAAGGCAGAGGTCGAGTTCCTGATGTCAGAGAGAGGGAAGCAGGAAATCGTCAATCTCCATGCCGATGCAATTCAAAAATATATCAGCTTATGAAAACTTTTTTTCGTGACCATATATCGATGTATGTGCTGAGTGCAGTATTGGTCTCGATGCTCTTTATAGTGTCGGGGTGCTGCACTCAGCGGCGAGTGGTCGAACAGAATACGACCGTCATTCAGCAGAAAGATAGCTCGAATACCGAAGTCAGAGTTGAAAAGGTCATCGAATATCTGACAGATACCGTCTATATCAAAATCCCTGCTCAGATGGCAGAGCGCACGACTCAGGATAGTACCTCTCATCTCGAAAATGATTATGCGACCTCAGATGCTCGCATCAATCAGGATGGCACTCTGTATCACGACCTGAAAACGAAGCCTCAGGAGATAGCTTCGGAGTTTCAGAAGCCTGTCGAGAGAAATGATAGTGTCAGGACTGAATATAAGACCAAAACAGAATATATCACTCTGATAGATAAGAAAGAGGTCGAGAAAGAGCTGACATGGTGGCAGCATACTTGCATCAAATGGTTTCCGTGGTGTCTCATCCTGCTTATCATCGCTATCGGTTATATATTCAGGAAACCGATTTTGAAGATTACGAAAAGGCTTTTGTGTAAACCATAGTATTAGTTTTAAGGTTAAGAGAGGGCATCGGAATGAGAATTTCGGTGCTTTTTCTTTGTGGAATGAAAAAATTTTCATACCTTTGTCGCACTGATGATAAACTCTTCATCAGTTGCGTTGAAATCCGCACGGCTGAAATGAGAGATTCATCATCGGTCGTGCGGTTCTTTTTTCGATTTTGTTACTCGTTTGTTACTCCGACTCACTCTAATATGCTCTAATCGTTCTGTAAATGACTGAGTTATAGTATAGTTACAAATATCCTGCGTCGGAAAGTAGAGTTTCTGCGTGGGTAAGTAATGACGGAAATTCTCAGCAAATTAGAATGGCACTCTATCAGCATAATATCAGCATCAAATCAGCACAAAAGCCTCTGAAATCAGTATTTCGGATGCAAATACAATAAATCTATTATCTATGCCGTTATTATGTCAGGAAAGTGCTATATTTGCGTTACCATTTTGTTACTCGATTATTTCGGGTCACAAAAGTAACAAAAATGACATCGATATTCAACGCATCAGTATATGGCGAAAGAAAAGAAAATCAAAGAGCCGATAAAGGTCAGGCAGAAACCTTTGCAGAACGGCAATATCAGTCTCTATCTCGATATATATAGAGACGGAAAGAGAACTTATGAGTTCCTGAAGCTCTATCTCATCCCTGAGCGTACCAAAGAGGATAAGGAAACGAATCGGCAGACCATGCAGCTCGCCAACTCCATCAAGTCAAAGAGGATTGTCGAGATGCAGAACGGCGAATATGGGTTCAAATCAGAATTTGCGACCGATACCCTATTCTATCCCTATTATCGTGCGATGTGTCAAAAGAGGCTCGGAGCTGAGAGCCGTAGTAATTGGGGAAATTGGTTCTCATGCTTGCATCATCTTCTAATCTATGACAAGAACGAGAAATTGACCTTTGCCAATATCACTCAGGAATGGGTGCAGGGATTTCACGACTATCTCGAAAATGAGGCGGTCGCTTGGGCGCATGATTACCGCACTCGCATCAAGGATAAACCTCTCGCCCGAAACTCAAAACTCAGCTACTTCAATAAGCTCAGGGCGTGTCTCAATCAGGCTTTCGAGGATAGGATAATACCTTTCAATCCTGCTCGTAATGTCGAGAACTTCAAAGCA
>JAEIGA010003417.1_pt1 | contig 24893 bp, 28 predicted proteins | sample 9270691 | NCBI WGS metagenome assembly JAEIGA01 (sample SAMN17057246, study PRJNA624740) | gut metagenome | biome: biome; isolation source: fecal sample | host: Bos grunniens | place: China: Xizang | collected 2019
GTTATCAAGGCTATGCAGGTGTTCAAGGTTTGAGAGGTTCTCAAGGTCCTCAAGGTGCAACTGGTGCTCAAGGTCCTACAGGCTATCAAGGATATAAAGGTCCTCAAGGTAATGCAACTTCAACTCGTGGTCCTCAAGGTCCTACAGGTTATCAAGGATATGCAGGTTATCAAGGTATAGTAGGTACTCGTGGTGTACAAGGCGATAGAGGTCTTCAAGGTCCTACAGGTTATCAAGGTTTTAAAGGTCCACAAGGTAATGCAACTTCAACACGCGGTCCTCAAGGTCCTACCGGTTATCAAGGCTATGCAGGTGTTCAAGGTTTGAGAGGTTCTCAAGGTCCTCAAGGTGCAACTGGTGCTCAAGGTCCTACCGGTTATCAAGGATTTAAAGGCCCTCAAGGTGGCGCGAATTCAACACGCGGTCCCCAAGGTCCTACAGGTTACCAAGGCTATGCAGGCGTTCAAGGTTCGAGAGGTTCTCGCGGTGTTCAAGGTCCTACAGGTACACAAGGCTCAACAGGTTATCAAGGATATAGAGGTGCGCAAGGTAATGCTAATTCAACACGCGGTCCTCAAGGTCCTACAGGTTACCAAGGCTATGCAGGTGTTCAAGGTTCGAGAGGTTCTCAAGGTCCTCAAGGTGCAACCGGCGCTCAAGGTCCTACAGGTTACCAAGGTTTTAAAGGTCCACAAGGTAATGCAACTTCAACTCGTGGTGTTCAAGGTCCTACCGGTTACCAAGGATATGCCGGTTATCAAGGTGCAAGGGGTATTCAAGGGCCGCAAGGTAATACAGGTGTTCAAGGTCCTACAGGTTATCAAGGTTATAAAGGTACTCAAGGAGGTGCTAATAATTCAAGAGGTGCTCAAGGTCCTACAGGTTACCAAGGTTACACTGGTTATGCAGGCGCAAATTCAACATCTCAAGGCCCGCAAGGTGATAGAGGTCCTCAAGGTCCTACAGGCTATCAAGGTAGAAAAGGTGCGCAAGGTAACCCTAATACTACAAGAGGTGCTCAAGGTCCTACAGGCTATCAAGGTTATGCTGGTTATGCAGGTGCAAATTCAACATCTCAAGGTCCTCAAGGTGATAGAGGTACTCAAGGTCCTGCTGGTTACCAAGGTAAAAAAGGTGCACAAGGTAATGCTAATACTACAAGAGGTCTTCAAGGTCCTACAGGTTATCAAGGTTACGCTGGTTATGCTGGTGCGAATTCAACATCTCAAGGTCCTCAAGGTGACAGAGGCACACAGGGTCCTACAGGTTATCAAGGATATAAAGGAGCTCAAGGTAATACTAATTCAACACGTGGTCTTCAAGGTCCTACAGGTTATCAAGGTTACGCAGGTGTACAAGGTGCAAGAGGCCCTCAAGGTGTTCAAGGTCCTACAGGTACACAAGGTCCTACCGGTTATCAAGGTTATCAAGGTGGTCAAGGCGCTGCTAATTCAACTCGGGGTCTTCAAGGTTATCAAGGTTACCAAGGTTATACTGGTGCAAGAGGTGCACAAGGTCCGAGAGGCGCTCAAGGTCCTACAGGTCCTCAAGGTCCTACAGGTGCTCAAGGTCCTGCTGCAAGCGGTGGTGGTACAGGGGCAACTGGTGGTTCAGGCGCTGCCGGCGGTACAGGTGCTACAGGTCCTCAAGGCGCAACAGGGGCTGCTGGTCAAAACTATATAGGTCCTACTGGTGCTACTGGTTCGGTTGCAAGTATTTCGACAAGCGGTTCTGGTAATGGTGTTGCAGATATTATGTTGAATGCTTCTACGAAGGTGCTTACTAAAACTTTGGGTAATTTTATTACTTATACTACACAATCAGATGGCAGTGTAAGTTTAAATCAAAATAATATTTCCGGAATATCTAAACTTCAAGTTAAGCAAATTGTTAACGGCTCAGACTCTGAAAATAATAATATTGGTACGAGTGCATTACCATTTATAAATGTGTATAGCTACAACATAAATACCGACTATTTTAGAAAGGCGAATGGTCAAGTCTGGAATGTAGGTTCAGCTTCACAACCGATATATTTTAATAGCAATGGAGTACCAACACCTTGTACAGCTAACTTCACAGGTCCTACAGGTGCTACTGGTCCTACAGGTCCTGCATCGACAGTTCGAGGTCCACAAGGTCCTACAGGTGCTACTGGTCCTACAGGTCCGCAAGGTCCGACAGGTCCTGCAGGAAGTGGTGGTAGTTCAGCATTAAAACATTATATGTTGTCAGATTTATCACCAAATTATTGGGATATTTCAGGAATGGAACAATATAACTATGGTGAAGAATATGTAACAAGAACATATGGTGTTTGTTATTTGAGTCGAATGACTGAACATGAAAGAATAGTAATAAATGCAAACGGTGAGACAATGTTTGACCATTACTTATTAGTTCGTAATGATACTGGTAATACTGTAGACCTTGTGTTTGGTACTATAAATCGTGCATGTGCGATAGTTGGAATTGATGAGGACTACGTATCTCTTGAGGCTGATGAATACCGAGAATTCAGTGTAATTGTAACATCTAATGACGGTGAGTTAGCCATAATGTTATCTGCTGGTCCTAAATTAAGACATAACGATTCATTCTGGTCATAATAAATAAAATAAAGAATAATATGTATTACTATATTTTTTGTAATAAAAAAATAAAAACAAGCAACACGGTGGTAAACACCACCGTGTTTCCTCAATACGTTGAGATGACTCCAGAGCAAGTTGAGTTTTACCTTGCCAATCCAAATGCCTCGATAGAAGAGATAAAACAAGGTCAAATAATACCACCGTATGTCATTCCTTTGGAAGAGCTGAAAGCGGTATCTATAGAACATATAAGCGAGTACTCGTTAAATACATCACGTGAGATACTACCGGAGTACAAGGTACAAAATGCTGTAGTGTGTACTGGTTTAGCTGACCATACAAACTCGATATATCCTCATGACGAGTGCTTGGCGATACTTGAAAAATATAATCGTATTGGTAAGATATGCCGTGAGATGTTCTATACATTCAAATCAAATCTTGAAAATTGTAACACAAATGATGAAGTTGATTTATTGGTTGAGACGACTCGCAACGAATATAATACTTTGCTGGAAAATGAGAAGGAGTTATTATAATAGTTCTAATAATAATGGAAAAAAGACCTCTAACGAATACTTCTGGATTAAGAATGAAGGTACTGCGAAGGGGTCTTTAATCCTAAAAATCGAAGGCTCGTGTACTGCAGTAAATTTACAATACAGCTTCGATAAAAATAAATGGGCAGATATTACATTTACCTCAAGTGGTGCACAGATAACACTCGGCATAAACGAAAAAGTATACTTTAAAGGCTATGCCAATACATTTTGTTCGGGTGGTAGTACGAAGAATTGGAATACGTTTACAACCAATTCCTCGTCGAATGCTTTTCACATCGGAGGTAATTTAATGTCGTTGTTCTACGACAGTGACTTCAAAGGTAAGACAACGTTCGATGAAAAATATTCAGCACACTGTGTTGGCATGTTTTATAACTCAGTTGGTTTCGTGGATGCAAGCGAGTTGGTGATGCCGGCTACGACACTGACGAAATGGTCGTACGGACATATGTTCCAACAATCTGCGCAATTGATGTACCCTCCGAATATGCATCTTGAGGATATACAGGCTGCAAGTTGTTGTAAATATATGTTCTATGGATGTACGTCACTTATTGAGACGCCAGAGTTGTGGGCTACGACACATAATGGAAAAGGATATTGTTACGACTATATGTTTCAAAACTGTAGTGCGTTGAAAACAATAAGAATCCATTTGTTAACATGGGGAGGTAGTAACAGAAGCGTATTCAGCGGTGTTTCCTCGTCGGGAACAATATATATGCCGAAAGACGCTACTTGGAAACCTTCTTCGTACGGCGTGCCATCGAGTTGGACAGTACAGAACACATTGTAAAAAATTAAACAACAATGAGACGAAGTTATTATAGTATATACAAAGGTGGTGAAGACTTGGGACAATATGGTGAGTATTTCTGGGTAGAGAATAACGGAAAATACAGCGCAAACATATATGTCATTCAGTCTGGGTACTCGAGTGATACGATAACTGTTGAGTACAGCTACGACATGCAGAAGTGGACATCGTTGAAAGCCAGTCTTATGTTAGACTCATACTTCACGTTAGCTATCGGAGAGCGTGCGTATATACGAGGTAACAACAAGACGTTTAACTCGAGTGGGTACACATACGAATGGAACGGATTTACAAGCAACCGTTCGACGAATGTACTACATATCGGCGGAAACATTATGTCGTTGTTTTACGGTGATAAATTTAAGACCGCCGCAGCGTTCGACAGTAGCGTTAAAGCACACTGCATGGGTATGTTCGGTGGTTTTGCAGGACTGACAGACGCCTCGCAGCTGGTATTACCTGTTAAGGAGGTATCAACTGTGAGTACGTACGGGTACATGTTTCAAGACTGTGCGCAGCTTGTGCTTCCACCGGTACTCGACCTGGAGACACCGAATAACGGTTCGATATGTCAGTATATGTTCTATAATTGTAAAGCCCTGATGGAGACACCGGATTTAAAGATTACGAAGATGAATTATTACTATGGTGTATATGCGTATATGTTCTATTACTGCAGCAGTCTTAATAAGATTACCATCCGTATGGCGAGCTGGGACAGCTACAACGGAAACTACGAGATGTTCAAAGGTATTGCTTCAAAAGGGACTATCTATATGCCATCGAACGCAACATGGTCACCATCGAGTTACGGAGTACCTGCTGAATGGACAGTATCGAAGACATTATAGAAAACATAACATCGACAAAAACATTTTTATTTTTTAATTTAACTAAAAAGTCATGTGGAAATTGTTATTTTTTATAAAAAACAATAACACATGACTTCTTTTTTGCGTCATAGCCTCTCGTTAGGTGCTGAAATAAAACACTTATATACTCAGACTGAGAAACCTATTGTAACGCTTTGTAACCCATCTGTTTGTGTGCACAACGATGAAGTTATTACTAATATTAGAGGCGTCAATTACTTCCTGTGGTCTGACGAATATAATCGCTTTAACAGTGCTTGCGGACCTTATTGTTATATAGCTGACAAAGATAGAGGAGCATGGAAGCAGATTTCCGAAAACTATATAGGCAGACATAATGGAGGCTTCCAAAAAATCGATAGCGAGTCTCCCGACAGATGGAGCTTTATAGGTGTTGAAGACATACGCCTTGTATCATGGAATAATACATTATATAGTATTGCTGGCCGCCGTGACTACTGGGAAAACGGTGAGGGCCGTGTTGTCATGGCCGAAGTCGGTCTTGATGGTACTTATAAGAACGAAATTGTTCTTGAATATCCGAACAGTAACTTTTGTGAAAAAAACTGGGTACCTATCGAGGATATGCCGTACCATTTCGTCCGTTGGGTAAATCCGTTACAGATTCTTCGGGCAGACCGCGAAACAGGACATTGCGAACTTGTATTAGAGAAAGCGTTTCCTCCGCATGAATACAAAAACTATTGCGATATGCAGATGCGCGGCTCAACACAGGTCATTAGAGTCGATGACTATTACATGACCATAATACATCTTTGTCATCTTGAAATCAACGAAAAAGACGAAAAATGTAATGTCGAATATCCACATCAGTTGCTTGTTTGGGATAATGAATGGAATTTTAAATACCTGTCAAAACCATTCACGTTTGCTGACTTTAAGGTTGAATTTACCAATGGAATGTGTTATAAAGACGGTGTATTTCATGTTGGATTCGCATTGCAAGATAATATGGCATTCACACTAAGTGTTGATAAAGAAGTGTTTAAAGCATTCTTTGAAGGTAATATATCTAACAATGAAATAAGCGGTAATAATATATTAGAGTTCTTTAACGATACTACTAATAGTTACAGCTGCATGCTTTTTGGATATGATATGTTGAATGCCGGTGACTATTCGGCTGCTGCTGCATGTTTTAAAAGAGCGTGCGAGTATAATACCTTTAATGATAAGAATTTGTTATATGACGCATTACTTATGTGTGGTAAGACACTGGCGAAGATACACAACTGCGAATCACATGAGGAGTCGCTATATTTACGCATGGTAGACCTACTGCCAGATGTAAGTGATGGATATTATATGGTCGCATTATATCATTACTGGAGAGGTCATCATAGACTGTCATATTCTTTCGCAAAAATAGCGTATGAGAAAAACAATTGGCGAAATATCAACGCAATCGATAATGAGCTGATATTGTTATATTCATTATACTTTACTGAAGATTATCTAATGGTTAGAGGTTTGCTTGAATGTATTAAAAGCCGCTGCAATGAAGAACAGCTTAATAGAGTTACAGATTTTATTGAATATATCGATAATAATCAAAAAAATATTACCCGTATACTATGATAGATATTTTAACCGACTATGCAACCACCGATATTCTTATTATGCCGCCTCATTATAGCGGATATTGTGCTTGTAATACTGCATTAGTATTATGGAGTGGTGAGTTCTTATTCCAGACCAGATATGTATCGTATATGAAGCATTTCACCAGTAAGTTGTTCAATCCATACGGGTTCTCGATGAATCAAAACTATGTTTTTGATAAAGAATATTTCAACAGTCTTAATGTTCGATATACAAGTAATAAATTTGATGTTATTGATTATGGTGATATGCTACCGGTAATGTATCGTGGTCTCGAAGACCCGAGGTTTATTATCTGGGACGATAAATTATATGTGTATGGAAGTCGTGCGGATATTATAGAAGGAAAAACATGTATATGTATATATAGTGAAGATTGTGAGACAATCGCATGTTCACCGTTTTTCTTTAATAAGAACATTGAAAAAAATTGGATGGCGATTCCAGACAAGCCATTTCATTTTATTTACGGGTATGTACATGACGATGTAAACGGTTTCGTCGAAGTTCAGGTAGAGAACGACTGTACCAAAATTGTAAAGATACACACTGCAGATTTGGAAGGAGAGATACGCGGTAGCACGCCGTTAGTTAAGACAGATTTTGGGTATATAACAATAGTTCATAAACCTATATATAAGTTTGGTGGTTTCGAATACCGCCATGCGTTTGTATTATTTGATGATGACTTAAATTTCATTAAAATATCGAATTGGTTTGTGTTTCATAATAATATATGTGAGTTCTGTTGCGGTATGAGTATCGTAGATGATACTGTATATATAACGTATTCACAGTTGGACGCTGTTGTAAGTATCATGAGTATTCCAATGCAAGGCCTTATGCAGTTTATCGACAGGAGTAGTGGCGGCACCGGGTGGCACTTCGATATGGACTACTATACGAAAATGCAAAAGTCTTTATTTGACAGTGGACATATTGAATCTGCAAGAATAGTGTCTAACTATATTCTGACACAAACGTATGACCCTAAGTCGCTTCAGTTATATATGAATACTATAAGTACTGATGACTTTCTAAAAATAAAATACAATTACTAAAATGATTTCAATAATAACTCCGACGCATAAAGCGTGTCCGCTTCTTGATTTGACTATCAAATCTGTTCTTGTGCAGACATACAGTGACTTCGAATGGGTCGTTCTTGATAACTCTCCAGAGGCGTACTTTGAGAAGTATCTTAATGATTTTTTTATTCGACACCCGCATTTAGAATACCGTAAGAACAAAATCAAAATAACACATAGACTGTATGACGACATTAATATAGGTAAGGTTAAGAATGACGCCGTAAAATTGACGAGCTGTGGTGATAACGATTATGTGTTCCTTTTGGACCATGATGACTTCTTAGACCCACGTGCTCTTGAGCGCGTGCATGAAATGGATATTGCATATCCTAATGCACAGTTTATTACCGGTGACCCTATACGTCTTATATATGACGCCGAAAACATATATTTTACATTACTGACGTATGAATATGATTATGATAATGGGAATATAGATGACAGACAAGATATAACATTTGTTGATGGAAAAGTAGTGATAAATATCGATGATTTTTCGTTGTCTTTCGATTATTGTAAGAAGTATACATATAGGTATTATGGAATGTATCGAAAAAATGTACCCGATTGTGGTCCAACACAAGTAATGTGTGACAGCATAGGAGAATATAAACGTTCCTGTATTAGTCCACACCCTCGCATTATAAAAAAGCATGTTCTTTTCAATCCGGTATTCCAATTCTATGAAGGACATATTGTTAGTGAAGACTATGTTCAATGTAATGCGTTGGGTATGTTTGCTCGCGGGTGTTATATTGAAGCACCTACAGTATATAATATTATATATTCTGACGGTGCAAATTCAAGTATATCGGTACTTGGTGTGCATGAAAGTTATTGCGAGTTACTTGATGATATAGAAGAGTTTTGGAAGTGTTATATTAAGATTTTCGGCGGGACGGTAGATATACACAACAGGTATCTTAACATAAAAGAATAACATTATTATATATAAAAAGTTGAAAAAGCTATGGCACAGATAAGAGTAGAACAGATAGCAGATTTGGGTATTGTGACCGATGAAAACGGTGTAAAACATATTGTTATAGGAAGCGATACTATCACACCCATTGAAGGAATATCGGTTGAAAATACAGAGGAAACGAGCACTGAAGGGGAATAGGTATATTGAAAAACGATTTTTTTATTTTGTATTATTATTTATATAACTAAACAAAAAAAATTTTATATATAAAATGGCACAAATAAGAGTTGCTCAGATTAAAGATTTGAGCTTGAGTACAGATGGTATTATTACAATTGGTGCTTTGACAGATGGTACAGCTAATACTATTAAACCAATAGTAACAAACTTTGCTACTGCAACTGCTAATGAAGCTGCTACAACAGTTTTATCTGGTTTGACAGTTGAAGGCAACCAACTTAAACCTCAAACAACAACTATTGCAAAAATTAGAGAAGGTCTTGTAACAACCGAAAATCTAACTCAAACTTTAGCAAGTTATGTAACAAATGATTCGTTAACTACTACTTTAGCTGGTTATGTAACAACTGGTGATTTCACAACTTATCAAGGTACAGTTACACAGGCTTTAGGAACTAAATTAGATACTGCTACTTTCAACAGTACTATAGCTAATTACTACACTAAAACAGAAGCTGATACTACTTTTGTAAAAGTTGCAGACATTGCTACATCAATTAGCGAATCTCCAGTTGATAATAAAGTTGCTTCAGAAAAAGCTGTTAAAACCTATGTTGATAGCAAAATCCAAGCTGCTGACGCTATGCGTTACAAAGGTACTGTTGCAAATGAAAGCAGTTTACCAACAGACGCTGTTAACGGTGATACATACAAAGCTTCTACAGCATTCACTTTGGCAAACGGTACAAAGGTTGAAGCTGGTGATATGCTTATCTACAATGGTACTTCTTGGGATGTTGTTCAAGGTAACATAGACTTGGCTTCTTTGACTGGTGCTACTTCGGCTGGTCGCGACTTCGCTGTTAAACAAAACGCAGCTGGTAACCTTGTTGTTACTGTTGACCCATTGAACATTACTGAAGCTGAACACTACACTCCAACAGCAAGTGAAAATACAACTTCTACAGGTAGTATAGATGCGTTAACTGGTGGTTCGTTAGCTATTGTTACAGAAAAAGTTGATGCTAAAGGTCACGTTACTGGTATAGATACTAAAACAGTTACTTTTGATGTTACAGCTCTTACTGAAAGATTGGAAGCTATCGATGAAGCTATAGAAGACGCTTCTAACGCTGCTGCGTTGGTAATGAAACGTGAAGTTTTGACTATAAACGGTCAAACCCAACAAGCAGACTTAAGCGAAATGCCAGTTGGTGATGTAGCTATTACACAAAACGGCTTAGATTTAGGAACTGATGAGTATTCAGTTGAAGGAGTAAATATAAGATTTGATTTGAAAGTTGCTGCTGTAATAGATGATGTTTTCGTTGCATACTACATGTACAACACTGAAGCTCAGTTGCCGTCGTAATGTAATACTTGTTATAATAAACAACTATTAATGATTAAAAATCTTTATTAGAATTTATAAAGTATTATAACAATAGAAAAGGTCCTTTCAACAAGGACCTTTTTTTATTCTTTATTCGTACTCAAATTTTTTACATTTATTAAAACCATTGATATACAACTTCAGAATTGCATGTACAGAAACTGAAACACCACTGATATTATATATCAACGAATGAAAATATTGTTTCTTTTCAGCTTCTTCTATATCGCCGTTGTATATATAATCAACAACTTCCTCAACTGGTATATTATAGCATATTACATCACTATTTATTTGTTCACGAATTACGTTCGTGATAAAATGACTTTTACCATGGCGCTTATCAAATAATGTATATTTATAACAAATATTCTTCATTGGTAAATGATATAATTCATATCTCACTAATGTTAGTTTATATTCCTCTATACATACTGATAGTAACATACTGGCTATGTTTTTCAATTTTTCCAAGCCAATATCGTTATATTCGAAAAATTTATCAATCTTACTGTAACACTCCATAAAAAATCTATAGCCCTTTAAATACTTTTTATATACGCCTAATCAATGTCCACCCAGAATCCAAGTTTGTCGTGTATGTAGTCCTTGAGTGGAACCTCTCCTTTTCTCTCCATGTCGTATACCAATACATCAGTAGTACCGCAACACATAGCTATCATAGGATTGTGAGATATACACAGTACTGTTGCATTGAGTTTTTGAGCGAATATACACATCAGCTCATAGAATGTTTTTTGTATGTCCAGGCTCATACCCTCATCAACCTCGTCGAGAATGATGAGCGAATGTTTTGTGTTGTTTTTTAGACTCTCTGCATCTTTGGTATTGACACCAAGCACGCGCTCGATAGTCTTAAGGAATCGCACAAATAGGTACGAAGCACGCTCACCTTTCGACATATTTGTCATATCCATTGCACCGCTGTTAAAGAATGTCATAGCACTAATGGCTCGGTCGAATGCAAACGGGTCGTCGTCGATGGCGTCAAGTACGAAGACTTCGTCGAAACGTTCTAAACCTTCAATGTCGAAAACACCTTTATCTGGTGCAAACCAACTGTCATCTTTATTGGTCATACCCTCGTACATCTTAGTGTTATATTCTTTTAGTGAGTGCTTCGTAGCACGTATGAAGTGCGAGAAAGTTGACTTACCGCATCCGTTGCTGCCCACCATAAAATTTACCGCGTGGTCTTTAAGTGGCACCTCTATAATGTCATCTGCCTTGAACTTACGGCAGTCTTTTTTCATCGTGATTTTTATACTCATGTTAGTGTCTCATATTTTCGTTTTACATTGATATATAAATAAAACTGTAAAAAAATTAAATGGAAAACTTAAGTTTTCCATCGATTACATTAAATACCAATTGTGTGTTCTACCAGTTTTGTTTTCAAATTAAAAACAATAAGCTCATTATTCGTTTGTAACAACATGGTATCGGTCTTGCTATTAGGAAACTGTATTATTTTGAGTGATGGTCTTTTGGCAAACACAAACCAGTTTGCAGTTGCATCAAAAATACCAGCACAGTGCCCAATAGAATTGTTTTTGTCATATTCTCGGACCCAATACAGACCGTATTTCAAATAATGAAGAGATGTTTTACAACGATTAAACAGATAAAAGTTTTCTTTTGCGTCATATAGGTTGTATTTGGCAATATCAAAGCTTTCACCGCTCTTGTCACCGTATACAACCTTATATATGTTTGGTATTGGAGTAGCCTCTACATAGTCTGCCAAAAGGCGTGACTTCAATTCTTTAAGTTTTCGTTTTTGTCTTCTTGTGGCACGTATAGATTCTATTATATTTTTCATAATTTTTTATTTTAAATATTAAACATAGCGTTTTTCGTACATCTTCAGTGCTATACAGAATTGTGTTACCGCACTGCGTAGGGCTTCAAAGTCTTCCAAGAACACTGTATAGTATGGTAAGCACCCGTCTTGACCGTCGACTCTTGGCATGTCTACAACAGACATAATATTATTATCATAGGTAAAACGATGGCAAAACCCGAAGATATGTTCAGAAAGTATTATTTTGAACTCGCTATCTATATTATTTGTGTTGTAGTTGAACACAACATCATAAATGTCTTGTCGAACATCAATGTTTATGGTTATATTTTCCTTACCCAATACATCAACAGCACTTTGTATTATATTATGTACTTTATCTATCATGACTTACAATGTTTTTAGTGTTTCAATTGTTATTCCGCTTTTCAATGTTATCATAGAATTCTTGTTTGTTTTTGTCAACGTTGTCATAGAACAGATTTTCCCAAAATATATATCCGTTGATACCTTCAAGCTTGTATGCGTCCTCATACAACTGGGAGACTGGATGTACCATAAGTTTCATATCTTCTACCTTATAGGTCTCGTTTTTGTAGTATATCAACTCTCCTGCCTCATAATCGGGTTTTATCTGTTCGTAGTCCGCTAATTCTTTTCCACAACCGTGACAAGTGTTGGATTCGTCCTCTAATTTAGTGCCACAATATGTGCAGTAACTATCTTCGAAAAAAGATTCTGTTCTCATATCTATATCATTTTTTTATTATTCACTCATTAAACGTTGCCACGATGGGTTACAGAAGTCTGGCTCTATGACCTTAATCAGCTTACCACCGCCGGCATAGAAAACATGTCCCTCGATACGTTGTATGTGGCGATAGTCGTATTTTCGAGTGTCAAAGTCGACAACTGGCACAAACACTCTCAATATCTTCTTAGCAACATCATCGCTCTTTGGGCTGATGTAGTCTATCATGCATACACCTTCTTCGCGTATCGCGATAGCACCGTTGAATTGATAACCGCGACTGATTAAGTATTCATTCAATTTCGAGTAGTCTATTGTGTTATTCATAACTTTGTCTCCTATTTTATTATCATTACATTTATATATAAACTAAACGACAGAAAAAACTAAGTACAAATATACATTTTTTTTTCATTTTTTTTTCATCGAATTCACCAGATACAAAAAAACGCGTTTTAAGACGTTTTTTCTTAGTCATGTAAGGTTTTATATTACCCATATAGAAAAAGTGTCTTAAAACGCATAAAAACTATGTTAAATCGCGTTTATTGTTAGTCCATGCTGGTCATGTTTTCAATGAACGCTTTTCGGCCTCTTGTTACGGTGCTTCCGTCACTTGTTTCAGTGCTTGTAGAGCTGTCCTCAACAGGTCTGTCGAAGTTCATTTCAGTTTGGTACGACTTACATAGTTTAGCGAAGTCATTCATCGTAGTTGTTATTTGTGTTTGGATGGACATAATATTTCGTTGTAGATTGGTAAAGGCAGCATATAGGCTTGCCTTACATGGATAGTGACTGATGGCCTTGGCGAGGTTATCGTGAATAACCTCATTAGTTTTGGCCATTTTTATCAGTCTGCGCAGAGTCTCAATTTCATGGTCAACACGCTTCTTAAACTCAGGGTTACGCTCAATAAAGTCCTTATCGTTATATAACCTGAGAAGATTGTTTATCTTGACAGAAGCAAGCGCGCCGGCGTCGATGTCAATATCTGAAAGGTTTAGCTCAAAGACATCTTCCATCATATCGATGTCGAACGTGTCAAGACCCGTGCCTTGTACTATTTCTTCAATTATTGTTTCTGTGCTCATTTTTACAGTCAAACAGTGTTTTTATAGTCACGCGGGTTACAATATCGGCTTTTGTTGAACGTCACAAGATACTTGGTCAAGATTGATTTGCAATGGTTGAATAGTTATTGATGTATTCGGCAATGCTATTACCTTAGGAACATCAATCTTATGAGCATCTGCTACTTCACTCGGCACCTCAATTGGTGTGTTTCGTGTTGAATCAACACGTATTTTACACTTGATAAAGTCTTTCAATTCTTTTCGTATGTCACCAATACATTTATCAATAAATTCATCACTTGTCAGGTATTCGATAATATCATCTTGCGGTACATCTAATATATCTATCAACATCTCTATTTCCTTCTGCGGATAGTTCGCCCAGACATATTTGTTTTCAATAGTCGGCATTGAAGTCTTTTTGAGTGCCCTCTCGATAATACTTCGATTGCTCGCCGGTGTGGGATTTGGAACATCAATCTTAAACTCAAGCAGCGGCATTTTCGGTTCTACACCCATACCTTCAAACCTTGTCGGTGCAGAGTCCCTGAAGTTAGTATATGGAAAATCAGTGTCTTCAAGCCCATCAAGCATAATTTTTTGTGCAGTACCAGTAAAGTTTACCTGATAAGAACCATCGTTAGGTTTCTCTTCAATATCGTCAATTTTAATTTTTTGTGGAGGCGGCATGCGTTTAGGTAAATTAAGCGGTTTGTCGCTTTGGATATAATCATTAAGCACGCTTGCGTCGATAGTCTTACGTCCGCCATTACCGGTATCGATAATATATTGCATTGAGCCGTCCATATCAAAGATAACCTCACGGACAGTTATTTTGTCTCCATTAGTGCGGTGGTACCATGTAGTACCTTGCACGCTATCCAGTATATCATTCATATTCTTTTTTAGTTGTATTTTTCTTTATATATGTCATACAAGTCCGGGTGCGTGATAAGAGAGTATATCACAGCAGCAACCCGTGAGGTATCTTCATTATTGAAATACAATACATCATTGATATATATTCTTTCAATAAAGTCTTGCATGTTTTCCTGTTCAATATTTTCTTGTGTTGTGAAGTTGTATTTGCGTTTTTCAGAGTTGTGTCGTATACGTCGGTGACTTTGAGACGCGTCAAGCCATACAAAACATACATCACCTGAAAACTCAGGTACAAAATTGAACTGGTCAGGTGATAAAATAAAGACATCATTGTTTTCGTATTCATAGGCAGACAGTCCCTCATAAAATGGCAAAGAACCATTAAGATGTTCTTTCAAAAAAAGGTACCCCTGATTTTCAAATATACTATTTATGTCTTCATGACTGTATACAACATCACTCAATGAGTATATATTAGACTTCAGGTTCTCTACACTTCTGAATATTTTTCCTACCTTGACTCCCATGGCCGCAAGCTCCTTTGCAAGAGCCTGCTTACCACTTGAGTGCATTCCTATTATAATATATTTCATCTACATCTTGAAGTTTGTTTTTGGCATACTCATACTTGGGGTCTTTATCTGCGGTTGTTTTGGAAGCTTGTACTTGTCCGGACTAAACTTATCTGTATCGTAATCGGCACGTTGTCGTTCTTCTTGTTCCTGACGTTCCTTCATTTGTTTCATAATCTCTTCCTTGAACATCTCGTACTCCCAGAATGGCATGCGGTCAATCTCACTTGGCTGGATATAGTATTCCTTGACTATGGAAACCTTATCTCGAACCAAATTTTGTATGTTTACCTTGAACAACGAATAAGTGCTTAATACCATTGGGAAATCGTACTCCGGAATGGACCTCGCCGCCACAGTGCTCGCATTTTTGTCTTAGTTGTTCACTTGGATTGATAGTTATGTTTCTTATTACTTCGTCCATGAAGATAAACATCTCTGTGTCCCATGAATCGAATACTCGTTTCAATTCTTTTATCTGCTTGTCCAACATGTTTATGTCCTTGTAAGAACGTTCTAACATATATGGCAAGAATTTAATAAATGTCTCATCAAGCTTCTTGCCTTGTTGGTTTTGCTGATACAACCATTGAATAAGCGCGGAGTCTTTACCCAATGTAGGACAGTACAACGTAACAGGCTTATTTGTTAGACCGTAGTTTCTTGGGTCGATGTCCCATACCATCTTTTCGGCATTCCAACAGTTATCGATAACTTGGTCATCAGGAAACTCGTAATACAATGTGTCCGGACGTAAAGTAAATGTTAGCATTTCACCACATTCTGAGCATTCGTCTTCGAATTCTATCTTGTTTTCGCCTTTCGAGAACGTGTATTGGTGTACTTTCATGATAAACCAGAAACGGTCCCATGAGTTGATTTTCTCCCATGACACTTTGCCATAGTCTGAATGTACACTCACACATGTACGGATAATTTCGTTCATCACATTATTGACTGCCGCAAGGTTTTCCTCATCGATAGACGCCCAGTTACGAATTGCAAGCACGCTGGCTGGCTTTACACGAAACTCCCAGTCACTTGGATAGAATTGTGCACGTATACCCATTTCGTATTTGTCGATAGGAATCCAGCCGCTGTTGATATTATTGTCCTGAGTGAAGTCTATGCTACGAATCTTGTCGGTCTTGGCCGTAAACTCATCTAAACCTGCAGTGTCTTCTTGTTTAGTCATATATTGTAGTTTAGTACGAGTCACATTGTCAGATTCATTAGTAACATTTTCACCACCTAAATTACCTATATGGTCTTCCATTACTTCATCAAAATTACTCATATATATTAATTGATTATTTTCTTTACCTAAAAGATAAAATTATATGTTAAACTTTTAAATAAAAATGAAAAAAAATACCTCAGAAACTATAAAAAAAGAACCTTGATTTTTGTCAAGATTCTTTTCTGGTTTACTTATTACTGCTTCCGAATCCACTTTCAAACGGTACGCAGTTATCATTAAAGATTATATACTCGTGCTTAGTTGTGTACTTCAACATTTCCTTTTTGATAGTATCACTATCAAGCGCCTGCCGATATAGTTTTATGTTGCTCATACTGCAGTCGTACGGGTATATTGTACATGGCATGCCTGATGTCATTATATAATCGTTATTATAGCTATCAGTCGCACCGTTGTAATAATCGAAAGTATACATATCAGGTTTTACCTTATACGGTGGAAGACTTCTGTAGCGGTCTGCAAGAGTATGTCGATATGCGCTGAGCTCTGTTGTAAATGTTCGATAGTTCCAGATATAATTGATAATATATATACCGGGTTCGAGGTCTATCGACATTTTACCGTCACTTATGTTGTTTGGGGATAGCATCAAACATACTTCTCCAAATTGTATTATCGGGTGTTCCTGGAAGTCTCCTCCCACATGTTCCAGAACGAACGTCAATGTACCGCAGTCGCCGCATATCTGCTTCTGGTATCTTACATAACCCGGTGTACCGAACATATACTTATTTCGTGTTATGCTGATATTTTTGTGGTTGACAGAAAAATCTGCTATTGTGTTTTCGGTTATGCTGTGACGTACCGAATCAGACATATAAATATTCATGACATTATTAGGTATAAATAACGGCATACGAACATCTGTGACTCCACTATCAACATCCTGTTCAAGTATTTCGGGTTCTATATCAAATTTGTTGACTACCCAGTTATCTATAATATCTTCAAAACCTGTATAATCGATATTTGTTTTTTCATTCCATTTTATCAAACCAAGTTTCCAGGTAGTACTTTGCCACATAAGCATACCTTCTTTTTCGTCATAAGCCGAATTGACTTCATACATACGTTTCATCATCGGGATATATATAAAATCACGTTGCTTTGGAAACGCTGTATCGCCGAATGCACGTGCGAAGTGTGTCTTAGACATTTCAACCTCCCAGTCAACCTCCCAGTCAAAATCAAAATCAGTGAAGTTCGGTCTGGAGCTCGGCATCTGACCATCAGGAATAACCAATCGCACCATCTTAACATCATCAACATCATGTAGTGTATATTCCTTGAAGGTAAGCTCTTTCGTGTCTTTGTCCGGTAGCACTCTAAAATAATATGCAGGTAATCCGAATAGACATGCTATCTTATCTGCCATCTGCTGTTGTATCAAAAGCGCACATGTGATATTGTCGAAAAAACAAAACTCGTTATTCGAACAGTCCTGTATTTCGAACCTGTTTGCGTTATCGAGGTATATTGTATAACATGTAAGCTGTAAACCGTCAAGATTGATTTGCGGAATATCACCTGTAAAGCGAATTCTTAAGTAGTAATCGCTTTCAATGTTCTTACATATATTTACATAGTTTTCGTATGTTGTAAAATTAGTCCAGCAGACATTATCCGAAGACCACGAAAACTGGCATTCTCCAGATATGTCGATACCTAATCTATTTACAACAATATCAGTTGATTTAATCGGTTTTGTTATTAATAATATTCTATATATATTAAAACAGCTCATTACATGTAAAAATTGTATTTTCTATTCTGCATATGACGTTGCAGCTTGTAATCTACCAGCCTTAGAACGTATATACGACGCTGCCTGCCCGATGTCGTTACAGGTTCTCCAACGAGTAGAGTTAACTTTGGCTCTGCATTGTCCGTTGTCATAAAACAGAACAAGAAAGTTTTGTGACGCAGATTTGGCCGTACGTGCATTAGAGTATGTTATCTTTATTGAAACAGCTTCACCGAAATCGCTTACCTCTGTAGAGTAACCGCTACCAAGTTGTAACATCGAACGTATCGTTGCACCGAACGAGTTTGTTGAACCTGCACCTACATTTGTCAGTCTCGTAAAGTTCTCTTTACCCAATAATGCAGCACCTGTACGAACGCGTGTGTCTCGCGAACCTGAAACCTTCATTGCCTCATTGACAGAGCACCCTCTCATATCTATTACTATATCTTCTTCCATTGTCTATGTTATGTTTTCTATTAAATCTTATATATAAATAATAAGCTACTATCAATGGTTTTATTCGATGATTTTTATAAACATTTCCTCATTATTTATGACCCACGGGTTATGTTCTTTGAGGTGTACCTTTATGACGTCGTGTTTCTTTTGGAACAATCTGCCTATCCAACATTTTTTGGGAGGATTGATGGTCTCACGTTCCTGTGTGATGAATACATCTTTTTCTGAGTACACTTTTGTCGTCAGCTCTATTCTGTTTGGGTAGTCCAGCTGAAGTCTGTTATTAATATATTTATCACCGAAAGTTGTGTCAATCGATACTCCTTCTACAAAGATAGTGTCTGTCTCACATACCAGAACCGTATCGACACGCATAAACCATGAGTTGATACTTTGCAGATATAGTATTTCATTATCCTTGATGTCTAACTCGTCCTGCGTTGCACGTAGACGTTCTAACAGACTATCCTGATAATATTGATATTCCTCTATAGTGAACATTAATTCATAGTTTTCGGTTTCAACATCATTGTATTGTTCCATAATGGCTTTCTGATTGTGTTCAAGTATCTCACAGCGTTCTTTAGTATTATTATAGTCAACAACAAAATATATTATTAAACCTATAAGTAATATACCCAAAATAATCTTGATAATATTCCAATATTTTTTCATGAATAAGATTGTATTTTTTAAATAATATGTTTTCAACTGTTATTATTAATATAATTAAATTGTTCGAATAATTCAATGAAATGCAATATTTTTAATCCTCTTGATAAGAACAACGGTGAATTCTATATGTTTGCACAGTATGCAGACGACTGCACACGTGAGGACGCTCTCAAAACAGCGTATCGTGTTGTACCTGCTCGCTTTGCTGCACTTGAAATAACACTGCCGAAAGAAAACGTAGACCAATATATAGCAGAGACATTCCAAGACTATGAAAACCGGGTCTTGTTCATGAAAAGCCAGGTAGAGTGGTCTCCTGAAATGGCAAATAATCTTTTGTGGAAGTCCTTAGAAGAAGCCGGTTTTATAACACCGACAAACTACACTACTACAGACGGTACAGTTAACTTAACTACATATAAAGAGTTAAATTTTATTGGCAATATTAATATATATAATTCAAAACGTTATAACGACATGTATTATAACGAGATATATTGCCATATCGGAAGCTCCGACAGAAGTAAGTATTATAATATGGAAATGGTCGGTGAAGAGCGCTTATTTGACTACTTCCAATCCGCGTTATTGGGCTGGGAAGGTTATGAAGTACTACCTAACGGAACCGATAACTTAGCCAAGACAACAGCTTCACAATATTCTTTGTTCGGTAACTATATTCCTAATGTTCTGGACTCAACATATGACGATAGATATATCGATGTTGAAAGACCTTCGAGCGCAGAAAATATAACTATTAATATCAAACAAGAAGGTATAGGAACAGTATTTTTCCAAAAAGGCTCTGAGGAAATGGTACCGGTGACATTCAACGATGGTGAAACATTTACATTTACTATGTCGAATGACGTCCGTGAAGTAACCATATATCCAAACCTTCAAAACGTGTTTATCGATGGTCTGTTGTATTCTGCAGAAGATACGAATATGACCGGTATAGGCACTGTGTATCAAAACTCAGAAAAAGGTGTCCTTATAGACCCGCAAGTCGGTTCTATACGAATAACTAACAATAACGAAGACTCCTTCAAGATAAATACGCTTATCTTGTTTTATGATATATATAATAATCTGGACCCAGAAAACCCTGTATTGTTATATAAAAACGTACCTATGGGAGTTTACTTTGTAGGTAAATATGATGTTGATACAGAAGCACTTAAGAATACTATTATCAAATACTCAAACAATGATGATGTTTTCGGTCAAGGTAGCTCTTATAATCTACGTATCTGTACGCGTAACGTTGTAACCCCTCAAGGTATGTTGAAGTATGATACACAGGTAGTCGGCGGTGAGGAAGGATATGATAACTTATCGAGCGTTATGGGCGGCTTGCATGACCTTATAACCGCTTCAAAGACTGACTTACATACAACTGCTATCAAAAACCAAGAAGTAAAAGACCATCTTGCGTCTTTTAAAGGTTTTCAAACGAATATTCCTTATATACGTAATGTAAACGGTATACCTACTTGGTTTGTCAACGGGCGAAACATGGGTGTTGCGTCGAGTGTTCAGGGTGCACAGGGTCCTGCCGGAGAACGTGGTCCGATGGGATATGCTGGTAGCAACGGTGTTCCGGGCGCGCAAGGTCCGCAGGGTCCTGCCGGTAGAGACGGTTCCGGTGGCGGCGGTCTAAAACCTGTAGAGTATTTGCAAGAGGCAGATAGCGGTAGTGAAATAAGTTTTGAAGCCAAGCAGCCTGAAATGAAAATAATAGAATGCACAAAAGACGCTGCCAGTTATGAAATAAAACTTGGAAATATAACTGAAAATACATCTATAGAACATACAATAATATTACGCAACGCTACAGACACAGATATTACTAATAAGTTAACATTTGGCGGTGATGAATATGATATATTAGCGTCTACAGGTTTTGATATAAATAATATACAATTAGCTTCTAATACTGCTACATACATTAAACTAACCCACATATTTAGTGTTGATATGAAGAAACAAACAGTAATGATTGAGTTAACGAATACGTTTAATATAACACAATAAAAAAACTGGTTTTTTCCTATAAAAAAATTAGGGCAAAATCATTATTATTTAGAGGAAGGTTTTATCAATAAGCCTTCCTCTTTTTTGTTTACAAAAATAAATATTGCAATATATAAAAATGACAAAGAATGTTAACATTAGAATGTCCTACGATACATCAGCAGACATCGAAAGTATCGTAGAGAAAAAAGTAGGCGAGTTGACCGAGAACAGCATGGTCTATAAGGACAATACCATAAACGGTATTATGGACTTGCCTTTGAAATATAATAGAGGTTGGTCGTATAGAGCCGCTAAAGATTTTGAAATTGAAAATTACTATGCAGATGGTTCCTCGTATCTGGTTGAACGCGGTGACCTTATTATCGCTAACACAACTGTAAAAGAAGAACAGACAGCTTTTGAACCATTACACTGGGACGTATACCAAGCTAATATTGAAGAACCAGCTGACGACAAATATACTGATATTATAGATGGAAACTTCTAACGAAAATATTAATTTAACACAAGATACACAAGACCGCCCACAAAAACCTACCTCGAAGTCGTATAAAGCTCGTCAGCAGAGCGCTACTAAGACTGTCGGTGAATGGTTAAACAGTGATGTATTACCGCTAAAAGGTGAAATACTGATAGGTATTCCAGATGAATGGGACGGAGAAAGTCAGTTCAAGCCTATTGTAAAAGTCGGTGATGGTGTACATTATTGGGCAGACCTTGAGGAAATTGGTGGCAGCAGCGCAGGTGTTGAAGTTCTTATTAAAACTGATAATACACAATCTGATGAAGAATTTATTCGTGAGTCTTTAGACCCGAAAAAACTGGTAGACGGATTGTATGTTATTGTAGAAAGCGAAATAGAATTTGAAAATGAAGACGGCACCGCTAAAACACTTACACAACATACAGCTTATACTTATGTTGCCGGTGCAGATGACGAAGAGGGTACTTTTAAAGCTCTTAGTGGAAACTACAATGCAGACAATGTATATTTCGACAGCGACATTACCCTTGCGGGTGATTATACTGCAGTAGGTAACGTGAAATTGAACGAAGGAAAACTTCAAAGCAAAGGTAAGAGTATTTCGGAGTTGTTTGACCAAATTTTTACTAAAGAGTTAGAACCTACTATTACTCAGCCTTCGCTAACTATAACACTTGGAAGCACTGGTTCTCATGAAGTCGGAACTATATTAAACCCGACATACAAAATAACCTTTAACAAAGGCTCATATCAATACGGTCCATCTGATACTGGTGTTACGGTAACAGGCTCATCTGCAACATTCGACGGAGAGACCCTAACAGGACTCGAAGGAACATTTAGAGCATATACAGTTCAAGAAGGAAGTAAACAAGCTACAGCAACAGCAAGTTATAGTGATGGTGTATTTGCAAAAACCAATTTAGGTAATACATCAGCAACTGCAAAGATTACTGCAGGCGCTTGTAATAACAGTAGTAGTAATATTACCGGGGTTCGTTATAGTTTCTGGAATAAGAACTCTTCAGATGTTAACGTTAGTAATTTGACATCAGATACAGTTCGCGGATATACAAAATTTACAGGTAATAAACTGACTATAAGCACAGTTGGAGCTGGTGTTGATAATATAATTATTGCACTACCAAGCAGTAAGACTATATCTAAAGTTATTATGCCAGTATCAAACAATGCTGATGTTACAAGTGAATTTAAATTGATTAGTAGTACAGTATCGGTAAGCGGTGCCAACGGCAACATACCAATATCATATAATATTTACAAGTATCGTCCTGCAAGCTTGGACGCTGCAAGTAATTTCGAAATAACTATTGTATAAAAAGGAAGATGGCAGATATAAAATTTGATGGCGGCTACATGCCGCTACCTATTAATATAAAACGCGGTAACCCTATTCCGTTGGATAGCACAAGCGTTCATTATCCAACTGCAGGCGGTCCAAGTGCGTTAGCCAATGCACAGGACTACGCAAAAAACAATCCGGTTGCCTACGTAGGTCAGATAATAACAGTATGTGAAGGTGAGTTTACCAGTGATTCATTTGTGCCGGATATGACTCACGAAAATTCTGGTATATACTATATAGCAGATAGAGCTGGTACACTTGTTAAGTTAGTTAACAACTCTGTATATGCTGATGATAAGAAAGAAGACCTTGAGGTTGACTACGACAAAATCGTCATTACAAAAACTGAAGAAGGTGTTTTTACAAGTGCTATTATAATCGCACAAAAACCTTTTAAGAAAGGCACTTCTGATTTATTTATAAACGGTATTAAATACAACAACTCAGAGTATACTGAAATTCTTGTAGAAGGTAAAACAGATATTTGTGACAGAATTGAATTTACTGCTTTTGAAGTCATTCCTCACAAGGAAAAAGACGGTGTCGTTGAGGTTGTTGGTGATGAAATAACTATTTTGGCAGACTATGAGTAGTAGTGATATTAAAATAACAGAGTTGAAAATATCGGGGCTATCAACAACAAAAGCTGTTGTTTGTGAATTTGATGTTGTTCCACAAAAAATATTTCAACGCCAAAGTAATGGAACATGGGTGTATACGTTTGGTTTTGAGGAAACCGAACGACAAATGTTTGAGCCTATGTTTGAAAATGCAATAAAACAAACAATGTATTTAGGTTTTGTTATATTGTTGAACGGTGAGACTTCATTAGATAATTTTAAACGACAAGTTATGGAGTATTTTTGGGGTGTAGACCGTGAAAACCAATATATAAACGAATATAACATAGCTATTAACAATCTTGCACCCGCTGGACGCTCGGAGGTTTATATCGCGAACTATAAACGTTTTCTTGAAGAACGTGTGTTTGTGTTGGATAAATTAGAGAGCGACTTCAAAAATAGTAATATAATGTAGTTATGAGTAGATTGAGGTTTGAACAGATAAAAGATGTATCACATATTAGCCACGTCCATGACGGGTTGAATGGCGAAAAGATAAATTATTTCGACATTTTAAACCGACCTGTTATAAATAACTGTAAACATTACGTTGCAAATATACAAGGTACTAATGGTGTTGTATACAAAACTACACACAATTGTGGTTCTACACCATTAGTACAATGTGTGTACGGAACAGAGGTTGTGGATGTTGATATTGTAATTGTTGACGGGGATATTTTTTGGGAAAGTAATATAAACATAACATCAGCCTCGAATTGTTATCTGAGTATATATGGTAGTGAGGTTTATATAGATATAGATAACATAGATGACTATACAGAATATTGGTGCGGTTATGAATGGAATGTTAACGATAGCAATCCAGCGGTTACTCGTATAACTGGCAACGGCTTACAAAACTACTTCCTACGAGATGGAGGCGGTATTTTGAAAGGGACACTGTTTGAATACGTAGCAAGAGACTCCGAAAGTGGAGAAGAGGTTGTAGTGCCTATAGACAACCCAACAGAGTACGAAAACTATCGTTACGGTCAGTACGGAGACTTGTTTGCAAAGATGAAAGGACAGCTATACTACAAGGTAGAACGTGACGGTGATATACGACGTAAGAAA
>JAEIGA010003418.1_pt1 | contig 24886 bp, 33 predicted proteins | sample 9270691 | NCBI WGS metagenome assembly JAEIGA01 (sample SAMN17057246, study PRJNA624740) | gut metagenome | biome: biome; isolation source: fecal sample | host: Bos grunniens | place: China: Xizang | collected 2019
CGCGTGAGCGGGGTGTTCTCGTATATCCAGTAGCCGTTTATGTCCTGCTGTTTCATTTTGTGTAGAAGTCCTCTTCTTGTATTGTGCCGAAGTCTTTATTTGTTTTTTCAGCACCCACGCTATTTTTTCGCCTTCGGGGGCTTCACAGACTTTGGGGCGGTTGGTTCCTTCAGCGGGGAGCCCTTGGCAACGCCGTTTCCAGTCGGCGACGGGGGCTTCGGGTTGTTCTGCCCCTGGCCTTTGGGCGCGGCGTTGCCATCGCCGCCACCCATGCCGGGGATTTCGGGCATCTGCGGCATTTCTCCTGCGCCGCCGGCCCCGCCATCTCCTCCCTGTTGCACCCTCTGCTGCGCCCACTGCTCCTCCAGTTCCAGGTTCTCCGCCGGGATGGTCGAGAAGCTGGAGTCCTTGTCGCTTCGGAGAAGCGTGCGCCCTTCGTCGGCGGTTATCATGCCAGCCTGAATCGCGGAGGCGTACATCTGGACCGTCCCCGACTCTATCTGCTGCTGTTCCTGCTCCGAAGGCACGTCTATCTTGTTCCAGCGTATCTTCACCTCGATGGGCTTCCCGCTTTGGGACTTGGAGTCGAAGCGGTAGTGCATCTTCAGGATCGGCGTGAAGAAGTTGGACTGTATGGACATGAGGAACTGCGCGTAGTCGTCCCACTCGTAGCGGCCCGCGCTGTTCATGCCGGCAAGCTGCGTCTTGAACAGCTTTGTCTCCGGCATCTTGGCTATGGACGCAATCCTCTGGTTGGCCTTCACTATCAGCTGGTCGAAGTCGGCGAGCGAGGTCTCCAACTGAGTGACTTCGTTCTGGCGTCCAACGTACAGCGTCGAGAAGTTGTCCTGAACCTGCGCCCTCGCCTCAAGGCGCTCAACCACGCCTTCGGGATTGGTTATGAAGTCGTTGTCCGACCCCTTGACCACCAGCGTGCGCTTCGTCATCGCGAGCTTGGGTGCCTCGTTCATCAGCTTGTCGGCGATAAACACGGCCTCTGCGATTTCCTGCGTGAGCGGTATGCCTCCGTAGTAGTACATTGGCTTGAGCATGTCGGGAACCTCCTTGTTCCTGACAATGACCATCCACGACCTGTGGATGCGCCTGATGTTCATGCCAGCCACGCGGTAAGATGTGTTCACCGCCCAGTACGTAGGCTCGAAGAAGGAACGGGACAGGGGGTTCACCAGGTCGTCCTTGTCCATCTCCGGGTATATCCAGGTCGGCTCAACCAGCGCCATGCCGCGATACGTCCCCGGCTTGACGAGGTTGATGTCATAGGGCTTCTCGTAGTCCAGCCCGTCCACCACGGGGATGACGATGCCGATGCCAAACGTGCGACTGTCCCTGATGACGCCGCGGCATATCGCCGGGAGCCCCATTTCGTCTGCGCGGTTCTTCCAGGCGTCGAGAGCCTCCTGGCGCATCTTGACGGAAAGCGAGGCGCGGCGTTTCCTCTCCGCCGCCTCCTTGGCCTGCCGCTCCGCCTCTTCCTTGGCTTTCCTGTCGGCCTCCTCCTGACCCATCCCCGGAAGGAGCGGGGACATCACGGCGGCCAGTCCGCCCGCCCCCCCGCCCGGCGTGGCAACCCCCTCGCCTATGTCATCCTGGTGCGACTCCGCTCCCTCTGGACGCCCTTCGCCACCCTCTGGCTTGTCCTCTGGCTTGTCCTCTGGCGGCAAGCCCTTCGGTGCGGCAACTCCGTCAACGCCCTCTTCTTCGTCGGTGAAGTCAAATTCATCCGTGTCCATCGCAGCGACGGCGCGACCAAGCGCCTGCAGGGCCACGTCCCGCGCGTGGTCGTCCTGACGAGCGGCAAAGGTCGTCAGCGCATCTTCCAGCGGCGCAATGACCTCGCGGTTCCTGTCCGAGTATTCGCGGTAGACCGCGACCCTTTCCAGCGCACGGGCCAGGTCGTTCAGCGTCTCCCTGGTCTTGTCAACCGCCGTGCGCCCTCCGCCGGAAAAGCGCTCCATCGACCGCACGGCCTCGCCTAGCACCGCGAGCGAATGGTACTTGTCCGAAAACGCCCTCGCCTCACTGTAGACGCGCTCCGTGTCGCATCCGCCCAGCATCGCAAGTTTCTGCAATTCGAGGTCGAGGTTGTTCAGCGCGATAACCGTGGGTGCGTCCAGATTGCCGACGGTCGGGTATTCGGGCTTCAACGCCGCCAGCGTCGACTCGAGCGTCTTCAGCGCGGCGACCCGGCGCAGGTCTTTTATGATTTCAGCCGAAGCCGGGTCATTCATCTCCAAGTCGTCGGAGATGCCGTTGGCGTCGATGTCGTCTGAATTTAGGAATTGCAGCTCGTAGCCCGGTGCCACAGCATCTTCGCCGGGCGTGTTGATGGCATTTGAGATGGTGGGGTGCCCAGAGAGGAACGAGCACATCGGATAGCCGATGAAGGTCGCATACTGCGCGAAGTGGGCGACGAGGCGTTCCGGCAGTCCGCCGTAGTAGCCGTTCTCCGCAGGGTTCATCGCCTCGTTGTATCGCCGCGCAATGTCGCTCGTGCCGATGCCCGCCCTCATCCGCGGAAGGTTTACCAGCCCCTCGGGGTTCATCGGACTGGATGCCGTCCTGAAAGTCCCCACGTTTTCGCGCTCGGAAATCCCCTTCATGCCGTCTGGGGGTATTGGCGGAATGCCGCCCACGCCCAGCCCGCCCGGAAGAGGCGGAGTTGTTTCCTCCGTGTCGCGCAGACCGTCCATCGCACTCGCCTGCTTGACCGTCACGCCACGGATGCCCGCGCCTTTCGCATCAACAAAGCGATTGGAAAGCACCGTGTCGCCGACGCCGCGGGCAAAAGCCCCGCGCCATGCCTTGCCGGCGTTCACAAGCCCCAGTTCGCCCGCCGTCGGGAAGTCTCCATCCTCGGAAGAGGGTGCGCCCTTCTTCCTGCGGAACGACCGCTCCGCCTCGCGCTCGCGCTTCAGTTCCCGCGCCAGCCGCAGCGTCTCGGCGTCAATCTCATCCGCCGCCGACGTCGCGGCCGCCTCCTTGCCGCGGTCCCTGTCGCCCTTTCGCCGAAACCAGCTCATTACGCCGCCCCCTTCGTTTCTTCACGCGCCCTGCGCTCCGCCGCAGACTTCGCGCCTTCGTCGATCTTGTGCCGCAGCTCCATGCCCTCGGCGAAGTCTCTGTCGAAGAACTCGGGGTAGACCTTCTCCAGCTCCGGGCAGTACCGCTTCGCCCGCTCCTGGAGGGAGGCGACGAAACTGCGCATGTTCTCCATCTTCGGGCTGTGCAGGTACATGTAGGAAATCGTCGCCTTGATGGCCGTCTCCAGCGGGAGCCTCGCGCCTATGCCGGCGGCGAGGAACTTCTTGATGGCGTAGTCGGCGGTCAGCTTGTTGCACTCGACCGTCTGCTCGTAGTCGTCCCACTTCCATCCGCCCTGCTCGCCCTTGAACGCGATCTTGTAGTTGGGCGTGCCCGCAAAGACCCTGTTTCGATAGTGGTCGTGGAACTCGACAGCCGCCTTCAGCTGCGGCGTCCACTTGTCTGGCGCGGGGAACGGGGAGACGGGCTTCTTGATCGGGAACTCCCTGCCGCCCTCCTGGAAGGCATCATCCTTGTCGCGGATCGAGCGCAGCACCTTGGGATGGCCCCAGACAATCTCGCCGTTTACGAGGTCGACGACAATCTTGTGCCCGTTCTTCGTGGTGCGCCACTCGCGCTTGCCGGGGATTATCTCCCCGTCGAAACGCCCCGCGTCCTCCGCGACGGACTTGCGCACGTCGGGTTGAACCTTTATCTTGCCACACACTTTCTCGATTATGTTCATAGGAAAAATGCCCTCCTACCTTGTGCCGAAAGATTAGACTTCCGCGCACCGTTCCGTTCGCGGCAGATACGCCGCGACCAGTCCGAAACCCATAATGACCTCCTTAGAAATCGTAGAGATGCGTCTCTCTCAACTCGTAGAAAAGGCCATACCTGCATGCGTCGAGCTCGTCGAAGTGCGGGTACTCGTGGCGGACGTCGCCGTGGGCGTTTATCGGATACTCGTAAGCCTGCATCTTCCGCGCCGTCTCGCGGGCGTAGCGCGGGTCTATGACGATCTTCGCAAGCGACTGGAGCGTCATTATCTCGTAGTCGCGCCCGGACCACGTTTTGCCGTGCGGCTTCGGACAGCCCTCCGCCTTCACGCCCCAGGCGTTGTAGTCCGCTATGGAGTCTGGCTCCGCAGAGTCGCAGTACACCGGGGCCAGTCCGCCCAGCCTGTCCATCTTCCGCTTGACCTTCGCCGCGGACACCTGCGTGCGCAGCCCGTAGTCCACGATCTCGTCGTAGATGTAGGCTTCCAGCCTCTCGCGGTTGAAGTGCATCCCGAGCCACACGAACGGGTCCCCCGCAAAGCCCCAGTCGATGCCGAACTTCCTGTTGTTGAAGGTCGCGATCTCCTCGTCCGAAATCTCGCGTATCTCCAGGTTGGTGAAGATGTTGCGCCCCGTGCCGGTTATCTCGCCGAGGTATTCGTGGCGGTACGCGCGGTTGTTCGTCTTCTTCAGCAGCTCCGCGCGCTCGAAGAAGTTCTTGCCGAGCCAGCGAGGGGGGACGGTGAGGTAGTTGGAGTCGTAGACCTTGCGCCCCGGCGTCACGACGTTCGCCTCGACGTTGACCCAGTTCGCCAGGGTCGGAGGCGGGTTGTAGGAGTAGTATTCCCACGTCGGAACGTTGTCGCCGATCTCGTCGTCCTCCTCGTCGCCGCCGCGCAGCGCGGACTGGATGACCGAACGGACGTCCTCCATCCCCGCGAACTCCGTCAGCTCCTCGAACCAGATGGTGTCGAAGTAGCCCACGGTCGGCTTGATGCCCTTTATCTTGCCCGCCTTGTCCAGCCCGCGGAACAGAATCTCCTGCCCCGTCGGAAGGTAGGTGCAGCGGAACGGAGAGGTCGTACACTTGAAGTACGAGTTCAGCCCGAGGTGGTCTATCGCCCAGACAATCTGCTTGTACACGCTGTCGCGGATGTTCTCCGCCACGCGCACGAACACTATGGCGTTCGCCCTCGGATTCGTCAGCAGGTGGTAGACAATCAGGAGCGAAATCGCAGACGATTTGGTCGAGTTGTGGTTGATGAAGCCATGTGCGCAGTAGTTGTTGTAGAACGGAACGAAAAGGTCGTAGTAGTAGTCCCGCTTGACAAACCGAACAGACGATAAACGTTTCGGCACTATATGGGGGGTGCGGCTACACGCATCCTCGTCTATACAAAAGGAATCTGAATATGACTCATCGCCAACTTTACGCAGAAGCATGTCGCAAAGCGTTCGCCGGGTATCGTCTTCCTGAAAAGATAGGGTGCGACCGCTGGGGCAACCAGAAGCCGGACGGGTGGACTCGAGAAGAAGCCGAGCGGCTTGTAGAATACTGCCGTCAAGGACTGCGCTCCTTTGAGATTGCTCCATTGCTCGGACGATCCGCGAAAGCAATCCAGAAAGCATTTGTTCGACTGAAGTTTCCGCGCCTTCACAACATCTGCCCTTCGTCGGGTGCGGACAATCCAGCCTGGAAAGGCGGCGTCTACATAGACCCTCGGAGCGGCTACCGCTTTCGCCGCGTTCCAAACCATCCCTATGCCGAACGAAACGGCTATTACCAAGAACATCGCTTAGTCGTCGAGCAACATCTCGGTAGGTTTCTTCTCCCGTCAGAGGTGGTACACCACAAGGACGGAAATCCTGCCAATAACGATATAGGCAACCTAGAAGTGTTCGCGTCAAACGGGGAGCATCTAAAGGCGACGTTGAAAGGCATCGCCCACAACGTGTCCCCGGCAGGGCGGAAGAAGCTGTCGGAGATTGTCCGCGCCCGCTGGCAGAACCCCGAAATGGCGAATCGGATGTCTCATCCGCGCGACATTGAGAGTTTTCGCGAAGGCATACGCAGGCGTTGGCAAGACCCTGAATATCGCCAGAAGACGATTGCGGCGCAAAAGAAGGGAATCCGAAAAGCGCGTCTCCGTCGCGAAGGTCTTTTGCCTTGACCCATCCACGCTGCGTCAGGAATCGGTGGGCGTCGGTGACGGTGATGCTTGAACCGTCATCACACCGAACCTCGTACAAATCCTCGACTGTGTAACGAATCGGCTTGCACGCCTGCGCTTCGACAACTCGGCTTCCGTCGTATGCGTACACCGCGCCGCCGTTGAAGTCGCGGACCTTCACACGACCAGACGGCGTGTCGATGAGCGTGTCCCCGTCGATACAGCCGCGGCCGCCCCGGAGGAAGTATTCGCGGATGCGCTGTCCGTAGAACGGGCTTTTCGGGTCGGTGTCGCGTCCGGCGAGGGCGTCCTTGACAAAGCGCTTCAGGCCCGGCGCGATGAGCGACGAGAGGTTAATCCTTGTGAACTCTGCAGCACTACCCACGCCTTGTGCCGCTTACTTCTCGTACCGGCACTTCTCGCCGAACTCGCGCTCCATCAGCCCCATGAACGCGGGGTCGGAGAACGCCGCGTCGTAGATCGAGATGCAGTCCCGCTCCTCATCGCCCTCCTTCAGCGCCCGCAGCTTCCTGTCGCTGCGCACCTCAAGGGGCAGGGTCGGGTCTTCGTTCAGCCAGACGTTCGCCATTAGGACGTGCGGCTCCACGCAGTACCTGAGCTTCATTGCCTCGTCGAAGAGAGCGGCGTTGGCCCTAAGGATGCCTCCGTGCCAATGGCTGTTCATGTGTCCCTGGAAGTCGATGGCGGGCAGGTTGTGGTCGCGCAGGAACCTTCCCCCGTCCATGCAGGAAAGACGATACTGCGCCGTGGAGAGGTCGCAGTTGACCGTGTTCCTCGCCATGTTGATGCGCCACGCGCTTATGAAGAACGGGTAGTGGTCGAAATCCGTTTCGCGAAGGTAGAAGTGGTCGTCCGAAGAGACGAGGAAATGCCCGTTGAATCCGACAAGACCAGCCGTCTCGCGGATGGCGTTGAGAATGTTGTGGTGCTTGTATCCGGCGTTCGGGATGTCGGTGACGACAACCTGCTCCACTTCGTCAGACAGCCAGTCGCGCCAGACTGGCGAGGCGACGTACACGCCCTCGACGCCGCGCCCATACTTGGCTATCGACCGCAGCGACCAGCGAAGTTCCTGGTCGCCGTGCCCGCTGGGTTTCCCGACTACATAGAGTATATCCATTATTGACCTCCTCCGATTGCGAGCTTGGATTTCTCTATCGCCTTCTTCCTCTTTTCGTGTACTCCGTCGAACTCCCACTGCACCGCCGTGACGTAGGAGGTGGACGTAGCCTTCTTCTGTACGCAAGCCGCCCTGTCGCGCTTCCAGTCCGCCTCCATGTAGGTCGCGTTCTCGTTCAGCAACCACATGAAGGACTGGTCGGAGAACTTCAAGCCGTACTTGCTGTGCGCGTACTCAACGCCGAGCATCGTAATCCAAGTCTCGAACTGGAATTTCGACGTGTTGTTCCACGAATAGCCCTTGACGATGGACGGAACTTTGTCCGTCAGGCGGACGTGTGCGAGTTCGTGGAAGAAAGCGATGAGCATACACTCCACGGGGTTGTCGCAGTCGCGGTCGAGCGGGTATTTATTGCTCCTGTCGCGGTCGCCCTTCTTGCCCTTGCGGAAGGGGGCGAGCATGATGTTCCCCGCGCTACCGCCGTAGTTGTAGCCGCCCCGCCCCCCGTCCTTCGTGAGAAACTTGAGTTCGACCTTCTCCTTCTTCGCGACCTCGCGCATAAAGTCCTTCGCCCCCTTCATCGTGTAGCCGATTTCCTTGAACTTGGTTCTCATCTTTTTCGTTTTTCCTTTCCTGTGGGGTTTGAGTTTCGTGGTTATAAAAGGTTCATTTGTAGACTATGCCCTAACTCAATTAGTCGGGTTTTTGACCGCTCCATTTTTTCTTGTGCTAAGAGTACCGCACCTATCGCTCCTTCCACTTCCACCAGCCACTTAGTTCTCTCTTCTTTCGCTATCACCTTGAGCTGTTTGGCCAGCACGGACAAGTCGCCGTTTGTCAGCACACATTCAGCACTTGCGTCGCCGACCGTAACCCGCTTGAGGAATTGCGCGACATCCTGAAAGGTCGCACATTTAACTATTTCTTCCTTGTGTCCTAGCATGTTAGTCTCCTGACAGTTAGTTGCCTTCCGCCACATATTTCTGCTTTGACACCAGCAGCATCCCGTCCTTAGTTTCACGGCAGGTTATCGTACAGGGGATGTCGGACTCCACCAGGAACCAGGCATTTGAATATTCTTCCGCTAGTGCCGCCACTTCTGTCGCCACTCCTGCCTCCGCATACTTCGGGTCTGCGGGGTCGTCCCAGGCGGGGGACGCAAATATCCTGTGGGTGGCAGAGAGAGCATCAAAGGAAACCGTTGCGAAACTCTGTTTTTCGCCTGCCAACTCTGGCAGCTTGTCCACCAGAATGGAACTGTTGCGATATTTTCCGCTAGGGAACAAATATGTTATGCCAGACGCATCCTCTCCAGATTGGTCGGGAGAAACATCCGTAAACGCTAAGGGCGACACCGCCCACGACGGCAACAGGAAGGCGTTGGTGCAATAGCTTTCGCCTGAACTGTCGTAGGTGACGTTGAGGGGCGTGGCGGACAGGCAATCGTCCACGGTGTTTGACGCAACGCTAGAGGCTATGTTGGTGATGCTTAGGTAAACGTCCGCCACATCCTGCCTTGTGGCGAATCCCGCCTCCCTCACGACCTCTTCCACTGTCTGCGTGTTGACGACATCCATCCACATTGTGTCTGCTGGACAAGCACACGAAATACCAAGGATTGCTACAAGCGACGTGACGCAAGTGCAGATGCTGCCGAAGTTGGTTATGTTTCTCATATTACTACTCCTTGTGTTTTGGTTTCCCGTTCTTGAAGGTGGTCACTTTGTGCCTAAATATATCAGGCCCCTTTCTGGGCGAGGCGGGTAAGTTTATCGCACAGGTTCAGCTTATTCGACACTTCCCCGAGAGCTTTGGCGCGCGACACATACTCCATTTCCAGCCGCCTGTGCGCCACCACAGCGCAGTCCGCGACCACTAGGTCGGTGTCCGCAAGGTATTTCAGGGGGAGGCAGATAAGGCTATTGGGTTCGTAGGCGTTGGGGATGACGTCCAGCTTAAGATACATCTCCCCCTTGTGCATGTTTCGCGCGGTTTCGTACAATGGGAAAGGGACGATTGCATTGGGGGTGTCATTCCACACCTCCTCGAAAATGTCTATGTTGGTTATGCTGTCCTTGGTCCACGCTCGGGTACAAGGGTCGCGGTGCAGCCTGAACCTCAGTTGCCGCCAATCCCAAGACAATGCTTCTTTGCCAAGGAGATCGCTGTATTCCTCCACCTTGCTGAAAATCTCGAGTACCGCCTCGCGGAGCATGTCCTTGCGCTCTTTGTTCGCCTTCGACCATTCGTCTGGAATGTGGGGATATGGGAAGCCCGGTTCTTCCGGGTGTTCCTTCATTATGTTCCTGAGGCGGATGTATTCCTGAAGGTAGTTTGTCTCTGCCATTTTATTGATCCTTATTCGTAGTTGCCCTTGTCCACGTCGATGCCGTATCGCTTTGACGTGGCGTGCATGCCGTGCTCCACGTCACCCTGGATGGCGGCGTGTGGAAAGGCGGCGTAGATTTTGACGCCTCCGGAAAACCTCGGGCGAAAGAAAGTGTCGGTCGCCCGCATCTTGTTCAGGCGCGACGCGCCCCGCTCCAGGTTCCCAGCCAGCCAGTCGATCCCCTCCCTGCTGAAGTACGCCATGCCGAGGGAAACGAGGGTGAGGTCGTTCGCCTCCGCCCAGTGCCCGTTCACGCGCGGCCTGCTCCTCAGCCGTTCGAGGTCTTCGTCGGTCGTAGCCATCCCCCTGAACCAGTCGAAGAGCGCGACGTCGGCATCGTCGGGAATCGACGTCAGCACCTCGCCGAAGACCTTGGCGTCCTTCAGGAAGCACACGTCGTCTTCCATCAGGACGGCGTTCCTGCATCCGAACCCCTGCGCGACCTTCAGGTTGTAGTAGTGGTTCATCGTGCAGCTGAGAGGCCCCACGCCGCCTCCCAGCCCAGCCCCGAGGTTGAGGGACCTGGCGAGAAGCGGCGTAAAAGGGTTCGGGAACTCGTAGTGCCACTGCGCCCTGGTGCATCCGACCCGCGCAAGGCGCCTGCGGAGCTTGCGCTCCCTGTCGCGGTTCGGGATGTACCCCGCCACGCCTATGAAGTCGAACCTGTCCCAGACCGATGCGGACGGCGGGTCTTCGCCGAACTCTTTTGCGTCTGTCATGCCTATTTTCCTCCCCCCGCAATCACCTCATCGGCATGATTACGGCAAGCGCGGACTCGCCCTCCTTGAACTTCAACGGCGAAGTCCCGTTGACGATGGAGACGACCACCTCGTCGTCGTCAAGGCTGTTGAGCACATCCAGCAGGTAGCGCGCATCCATGTGGATGTTCGTAGCGGGGACATCGCCCTTCGCAGGTATCGAAAGCGCAGACTCCGCCATGTCGTTCGAGGACGAAATGGAGATGAAGCCCTTGTCGAAGGTCAGGTTGATGACGCTTCCCTCGCTCGCGGAGAGCGCCGCCAGCGACACGGCGTTGCGCAGCATCTCCACATCCACGGAAACCATCTCCCCGTCCGACGGGATGACACGCCGATAGTTGGGGTATATGTCGTCTATGAGCTTTGTCATCAGCGTCGCGCTGGAGGTGGTGAACTCCGCCGCCTTGCCACTTAGCCTAATCCTGACGTCTCCCTCGCCGCCAAGCATCTTCCTGACGACCTTGACCGCGGCTGTCGGCAACATCGCCTGCGCGTCCGCCGAAGGTGCGTTCTCCGTCTCCTTTGCGGGACAGGTCGCGAAACCCAGACGGCGGCCGTCGGTTGCCACCGCGGCAATGGTGTCGCCCTTGAGCTCGAGAAGGACGGACATCAGCGAGCGGCGCGTCTCGTCAGTGCTTGACGCATAAGAGGACTTCTTCAGGAGCGAAGCAAGGTTGGCCTTGCCCACGACGATTCCCGCGCCTTCGACGGGCGCGGCGACGGGGAAGTTCTTTATGTCGGCGGTCTGCATCCTGAACCGCGCGTCCCCGGACGTGACCAAAGCTTTCTCGCTCCCGTCGGACTTGTCGCAGGCGATGACGATCTCGCCCGCCGGCAAGCCCCCAACGACGGAGGACAGGTATCCGTGCGGCAGAACCGCCGCGCCAGCCACCTTGACTTCGCAGGGACAGTCTACCGTCATGGTCGTATCCAGGTTCGTCGTCGTCAGTCGAACGGAGTCTTCGCCCACCGTCTCCATCTTGACGAAGCCCAGGATTGGCAACGTGCCACGCGCGTCCGCCGAGTCCCTTACCATGCCCAAAGCGTCTTTGAGCGTCCCGCTTGTTATCTTGATCTGCATTTGTTCGGTTTCCTTTTGTTTCAGTTGAGTGAGGTCTCCCTCTTGATGAAATCGTCCCAGTCACCGCGCTTGAGCCTCGCCAGGGCCGTGCCGGGTGTGGCATCGCTGCGAAGTATGACCGCAGCGATCTTCTCGTAGGGCGTCAGCTTCGCGTAGCCTGGAATCTTCTCGCGGACGGAAGGACACCCTACTGCGTCAAGGACTTCGCCGAAAGCCGAAACCAGGCTTCTGCCGTGAGCCTTTGCGTAAGTGCGAAGCCGCGATATGTCCACACTGCGGAGCGATACCGTCGCGCAGCGAGGGCGGTATCCGGTCTTTATAGCCCTGACGACAAGCGCCTTTCGCGCACCAAAGCTCTTACCCGCCTCCCCGGAGCCCTCCTTGAGGTTCCGCTTCATTTGGTTCCTTCCTTCGGCTGCTTGACGAAGATGTTGCAGATGCAGGGTTCGCCCATAGCCTTCTTTTCCATGAAGTCCTTGCAATGGCACTTCGAGTCCTCCGACTTGGGCTGGCACGGGCAGTATCCATCATTCTTGTAGAGGGATGCCAGCACCTTGTTGACCTGCGCAGTCGTCAGCTTCTCGTTAAGAAGAACCATAGGCTCTTCCACAGGAGCGGGTGTCGGCTCGGGCGTAGGAGCAGGCGTAGGCTCGGGAGCGGGTTCGCAGTCGGGGCAGTATCCCTTGAGCGCGTTCTTGAGGTTTTTCACCAGCGTCGCCGCGCCCTTCGCCGTCCCGTCCGTCCAGTCCTTCCCGCGCTTGGCAATGTCGACCTTGCCCTGCTTCCAGTAGAGACGAACAAACGGATAGTGCTTGAGTTCGTCCTTCCGAGCGAAGTGGAAGCCAGTTCCCTCAAACTTGTCTTCCTTGCTCGTGTCGTCGCCGAACCCTATCCACATCGCCACTCCGCTCTTCTTTGCCCAGGTCGTGAACTTGCTGTCCAGTATGCACTTCTCGAAGTTGATGCAGTTCTGGCAGGCATCGCCGTTTGACCAGACCGCAAGAAGAGGTATCTTCTTGGAGTCGGCATACTTCTTGACCGTCGAGAAGTCGGCATGCCACTCGCCAGTCTTCACGGGAGCGGTCTTCGCCGCCCTGATCTTCTTTACGTTTGCTGTGGTTCCCATTGGTTGTCTCCTTTGCTTGTTTTGTTAGGTTGGTGGTTAAGGAATCGGATTGCAGGGTTTCGGTGCGCAGGCCGCGCTACCGCGCCCTCGCTTTCATCTCGATGCGCAGCAGCGTCTGGCTGACCGCGTTGAGTATCTGGTTTTGCTGGTTGAGTATCTGGTTCTGCTGGAGGAACAGCGCCGCTATGCGCTGCAACTCCATCGCAACCGCCCTCTGGCCGTCCGCTTGCGCGGCGGCCGTGGATGCTCTGCTCGTGTTTGGCTTAGCCATTTCTTTCGTCCTTGCCTTGTTCCTTTGGCCTCGGCCCTCCGCAGGCTGGGAGGACTTTGGTGTATCACACCCTCGGGGCCAAAAAAAAGTTTCCCTACCTGTGCAATAGTTTAGCATATCCAACGGTTCGTTGCAACAGGAAGTTGGGCGCAGGGATAGCGCATCTGGTTCTTGCGGTTCTCCTCATCTGCCTATGGATGCGCAAAGCATCTCGGGGCCGTTCTGATCCGCCAGCGCCGGGGCGGAGTTCTGGCATAAAGGGGTATATCGCGGCGCGGCCTCGATTGCGGCGCGTATGCCGCTGGCGGAGAACACGACCGTCCCGTTCCGTCCGGGGTTGAGCTTGTGCGCCTCCACGACATCATCGGCAACCCAATGGTCAAGGACGTCCTTGCCTATGCCGAATATGCGGCGGGCGTCGTCCCTGCGCACCCACTCGCAGGCGGGCTCGCGTCGCACCTCATCCCGCCCGACGGCCCCTTCGCGCCGGTCGCGGTGTATCACACCTGCGTGGCCTGAAAAAATTCCGCCTCGTCTCGTTGCCTCGCCCGGAGCGGTTTCCTGCGTGCCTGAGTTATTCCTCATCTGGGATTCTCCTTTTTCGCTTTCTTTGTTCTTCGCGGATTTCGGCCTTTACCTTGTCCGCGTATTCCTTGCGGAGGACGGTCCGCCTCTCCGCCTCTGACAGCAGCTGGATTGTCCAGTCGCTTCTGGGCATTCCCCTGTCGAAAGCATCCTGAGTCAACTTGTAGAACAGCACGCGCGAGATTCGCACGGACATGAAACGCTTGTTGACATCCATCACGTTAGGCATGGCGGGCCTCCTTTTCCTTTGACCGCGCAGACCTCCCGCGCAGTTCGCCCAAAATTATAGCATAGGTGTGTTATACCTGTCAACCGCGACGGGCGCTTTAGGGGCGAAGAAAGATTTTTCATTTTTTTTGCGCACCCCCGTTGACAGGTGTGACGCACCTTTGCTATAATATGTGCGTTCCCACGGGAAAGGGGAAGCGAGTGCGGCCCCTCCCGACGGGACAAAGACAACGAAAAAAGGAAAAGAAAAATGACCATCAAGATAACTGAAGTCAATGACGCCACCATCGCCGACCTCGCGAAGATTCTCTTCGGCATAGAGGTCAAAAAGGTATTCATTGGCGCAAACCCCGCAGAGGTCATCCGCAAGGCATCGGCTGCGGCCCAGCCGTCTGAGCAGCCCCAGCCCGAGCAGCCGACGATCGACAACTCCGACCTTGACATGCTCGCCTCGTTCCCCGAAGGGCTTACCAAGGCGGACGTCATCGCCGCGCGCCAGAAGCTCGTCAAGCAGTTCGGCTCCGACAATGCCGCGGAAATCGTGCGCCTGACCCGCGAGGCTATCTTCAACCCCGCTGGCGTCGACGACGATTCGTTCGGATACGCTGAGGACGCCCTCGGCGAAGACAACGCCCTCGTCGAGTTCGTCAGGAAGAATCGCGACTAAGCGATGTTCTTTCACGCCGCCGCGGTGTGATACACCGCAGGCGGCTTTCTTTAACCCCCCTAAAAAATGCCGATACCCACAGAAAGGAACACAATCATGAAATCAATGCTCTCAAACGACAAGTGCTTCGCCCGCGTCGGAACCTCACCCGCGTTTGCCTCCGACGGCGTTCTGCGCGAGACCATCGACATCGACGAGGCCCGCACCGCGTTCAACTTCGACCTCCAGCTCTGCAAGTCCTACACCGAGGACGGACGCGAGATTGGCGGCATCATGCACCTTCGCCGCTCGGACGACGACGCAATCGTGCCGACGCGAGGCCTTGGCCGCGAGTTCGTGCCCGTCCAGCATCACGCCCTCTTCAACTATGTCGTCGAGGAGTTGATTCCCCAGCTGCCCGACTTCACCCTCGAGACGGTAGGCACTCTCAACGGCGGCTCGACGAGCATCATCATGGGTTCGATGGGTTCGGACTTCAAGATCAAGGGCGACCGCTCGCCTTACGCCAACAGGCTCTTCATAATGAACCCGAACGGCCGCTCGTCCGTCACCATCGGATTCACGAATGTTCGCCTCTGGTGCCAGAACCAGCTGCAGGCGGCAATCTCTTCGGCGGGCAGGAGCGGGTTCCGCGTCGCCCACACGAAGGGAGCAGAACTGAGGCTCGACCACGCGCTCGACGAGATAGCCAGCCAGATGTCCGTCGCCCGCGCCCTGAACGCCCGCGAGGAACGGCTTGCCGACATCCCCGTGGGGGACGGCGAGCTCAACCAGATGCTCAACAGGCTCTTCCCGCTCAACAAGTTCGAGGAGGGCAGCCGCGGCTGGACGCGCATGATAAACCAGCGTCAGGCGGTAATCGAGCAGTTCACGACCGGCAAGACGGCGCAGGAGTTCGAGGACAGGAGCGCACTGATGCTCTTCCAGTCCATCACCTATCCCATCCACAACCCGGAGAAGATAGGCAAGGAAAGCGACATCGCCCACATCGCGCTCTCCAACACCGAGGGCAGCCGTGCGGCGCGAGTCCAGCGCATCTTCCGCCAGGTCGAGGAAGTCGTTGGCGTCGCGGCGTAATGCCGCTAACCGCAGTCCGGGGGCTTGTCCTCAAGCCCCGGACCTTGTTAAAATAACAAAGACACCGAACAGGAGAACAATAAATGGACAGCACACACAGCATCGCCGGCAAGGCATCATCCGATATGGATGACATCCTCAACAAGATACGAAACATCGTGAGGCTCGCCAGACGCGCCGGGACGGACGGGGAGCGCGTGGCGGCGGAGGCGGCGGCCAAACGGCTGGCGGACAGGCACGGCATCGCCCTGGAGACGATAGAGGCGACGGACTCGGAGATTCGCTCGGACGTGTTCTTCGACGACGCGGAGACGGCTTACCACGGCATAGAGCTCGGATACATCACCGCCGTCCTCCGGGAGCACTTCGGTATCATCCTGATACAGAACCGCCGCCCTGGCTCGCGCAGGGTCAGCCTCACGTGGGTGGGGACGGCTATCAACGTGGACATCGCCAAGCACGTCTACACGGTGCTTCTGAGGGCCTGCCGCAGGGACTGGGGCGAAGCCCGCACCATCAGGAACAAGTGGCGCAAGACCCATACGCCGATGCTCTCCACGTACAAGGAGCGGATGGAGATAGTCAGGCTGCGCAACCTCAACCAGAGGTCGTTCTACGACGGCTGGTTCATGATGGTACACAGGAAACTCACCGAAAACCCGATCCGAAACGACATTGAGCAGTTCAAGGCCGAAAAGGCGGACGCCGAGCGCAAGTTCAGGGAGTACAAGGAGCAGAGGGACGTCAGGGAGCGCAAGAAGCAGCACGCCTCCAGCAAGGTAGACCTGAAGAGCGTCGCGCTCGGCATGGAGGCGGGCATGAAGGTCAACCTGAACAGGCCGTGCGAGGGCAGGGCGGGGGCCGCGCCGCTCCTCCGGTGATCCGCGGGACGCGCAGGGGGGGTATCCTGAAAAAAAAATGAAAATGCCCCCTTGCGAGGTGCGTCTCACCTATGGTATAATATTGGCGACACGGGAGGGAATCGCCCATCCGAAACGACACAGACAACCGAAAGGAACACGCAATGAAAACACAGCCTAAATACGGCATCAAGGCCTACGGAAACTCCTTTCGCTTCACGTCCAAAAACAAGTTCAGGGCATATCTCATGGAGTGGATAGCCGGAACCGACGGAGCGGAAAGGGACCGGGCTGTCCGCGCCCTTGGCAACCTGGAGTCGGGCATCCCCTATACGGACACCGACACCGGCAAGAACTGATTTTTTCGCGCCGACGGTGTGCCACACCACAGGCGCGCTTCGTACTCATCCGACAAAGAAAAAGAAAGCGAGAAAGACAATGAGCAAAACAATCAAAGCAGAGGACGTCCTGCAGGGGATCGCGGTCGACTGGACTGACTACATCCCGCCGGGCGGGGAAGACTGGCGCAAGGCCTTCTTGGAACACATCGGTCCGGGGATGCGGGAACTCCGCCGTAAGGCCGAAGAGACAAAGAGGACTGCCAGGTTGAAGCTGCGGCGTATCACGAAGGTGCAGGCTTTGGCTGCGGAAATCAAGGCGAAAGCCGACGAGCTCGCCGAGGAGACGGCTGGCCTGGACGCGGCAGCAGAGGATTCGCACGACCTCAACGGCCGCATCAACGGCATACAAGACGGAGCACGGGGAGTGTTCAACTTTGCCGACGCGCTGCTGGCGATCGAAGACCCCTTGCCCACAATGAAGGCAATCGACGAGGACATCAAGTTCTTCGACGCCTTCGACGCATACATCTCGGCAGACGCCGAACTGGACAAGCTGCTTTACGCAATGCACTGCGCAGACGCGCGGCACCGCACAAAGATATTCCGCGCCTGCCTCCGCCTGCTTGCCGTCGTCGAGGGCAACCGAGAGACCTTGCGCCATTCCAAGTCGATGGCCTACCACGCCGTTGAAGATCAGATAGCCCCTATCTTCACTTCCCTTGACAAGGCCTACGCCCACACAAGCCCCCTACTCCGCAAGCTCAAGAAAGACTGCGCGAGGATGGGAGCGGCGGCTCTCGCCGATTTCTGAAACCGAAACAGAGAAAGGAAACAAGTCCATGACCATACTCGAACAAAGGTATATGGAAGGCGTCGCGGCGAATTTGCCGCGCATCGCCAAGGCTCTGGAAAGAATCGCGGACGGACGCGAACAGGAAAAGCCCGAACGGCCTGAACGGCCCGAACGGCCAACGCTCAACTGCCACAGGTTCGTTTCCGAAGTCGAGGCGATGAAGGCGTGGGGAAACCTGACGCAGGACGAACGCCAGAAGTACGATATGTGGATAATCAGGTGGCTCTACGCCCCGGCAGAACCCGAGGCGCAGGCCGACGGAAAGTGAAAACACCACGAAAGGAAGGACAGACGGAATATGGACACGCAAAAGGACGACAGCCCTAAGATGATGACCGCCAACGAGGCGTACAAGGCCTACAGCGTCACCAGGGCTTGGCTTAGGAACGCAGCCGCTGAGCGCAGAATCAGGCGCAGCACCGTACACGGGCGCGACAGCCTCGGCAGGTCTTATGTCAAATACCTATACGCCGTAGCGGACATAGAGGGCGCGTTGATGGAAGAGCAGGATGCGGGAAACGAGTAACGGGATGCACCGGCAGCCGTTGTTCAGAGCCCTGCAGTAGATCGAAAAAAAAAAGAAAAAAATGCGTCTGCCCCGTTGACAGGTGTGTCATACCTATGCTATAATATGTGCGTCAACCCGAGAAAGGGTTTGCGCGAGGAGTGATACCCGGACGCACAGCGGACATCAACAACTTTTGCCCCAATCCAGGGTGGCCGATTGGCCCAGTATCAACCTGGTGCGGGGCTTTGCAAAATGGAGTGATACCCATGAGCAGGCAGATGAAAATGAGGGCCATCTTCGTGATGGCGTGGCAGTTCGTGAAAACCGAGGGGATGACCCTCTCGCAGGCGCTCAGGACCGCGTGGGCCAATTTCAAGCTCAAGGCGGCGATGCTCGTCGGAGAAGCCCGATTCGCCTTCAAGAAGGCTGACGGGACGATCCGCGAGGCCTTAGGCACGCTCGTCAGAGAGGCCATCAGCTACATCCCCAACGGAAACGGGCGTCCGTCGCCGGATAGCGTTCAGCGCTTCTGGGATGTCGAGAGGCAGGCGTACCGCTCGTTCCGCAAGGCTTCGCTCCTCCGCGTCGCCCTGTAATAAGACAGTCCGCGGCGTGCGCGGAGCGTAAGCCCGCGCCGCTGCGGTGTGACACACTCAACGAGGACAGAAAGGGATTTTGAAATGAAGGACAGCATCAAACAACTCGTCGGAAGCATCGCGCTGCTCGCGCTGGCGTTCGCGCTTGCTTGGGCATACCTGGCTCTTACGCCGAACCAGATGTCGGCGGAATGCGACTGGGCGCAGGAGGAGATTAACAACTTCGAGAGAAACGGAGGTGCGAAATGAGCGGGATTATGACACTCGCTGTGCCGCAGGGCCTTGCGGCCCTCTATGCGCAGACCGATGCGGAGAGGTTCCCCTGGGCGAGCGAGAACTTCACGCCCGAGCAGGCGCAGTTCTTCTGGGCGATTCTGGACTAACCTCACAAAGAGAAAGGAAAACGGCAATGAAAATCGAGGAAATGAAAGAGGAAGACCGCGCCCGACTGGAGGCGGCGGTCAAGGGGGCGGCGTCGAGAAAGGGATTCGACCCGGACGGCTACTGGCGGCGGTATGTGCGCCAGAGTGGGAAAGACCACAAGCTGAAGGTGAGCGAATACCAGAAGCTCATCCTCGACGAGATGCACCGCCGCGGGTGGGACGTGCCTGCCTGTCTGGACTACGAGGCATCTCCCGTCTCGAAGGAGAAAGACCGCATCATCGACGGATGGGAGTCTTACAGCGAGTTCAAGGTCATCTACGGCAGCAACGAGGGCATCTACATAGACTGGGTGCTGGTAAGCCCCAACGGCGACAGGGAGGGCGGGAAGCGCAGGGAATACCTGTCCTGCTTCAAGACGCAAGGCACGAGCCTGACATACGCCGAGGAGATGGGGCTTCTCGCCGGGAGGCTGACATGGCTGGCCCGAGAAATCGTGGTGTAGAAAATAAAAAATATTCTAAAATACCCCATTGACAGGTATGCGACCAAATAACTTGCTTCCTCAGGGAAGGCTTCAAGGGAACGATACAGAAACCAACAAGGAAAGGAATTGAACTATGAATAACAGTCACAAACTACCTGCCGATGCGGGTTTCACGCCATCGTCGGGCAAAGGCGTCGGCGCTCTCGTCGCCGAACTTCGCCGCAACGACGAGGACTACGAGTTTTACCCCACCACGCAGGAAATCGTTAACGCGGTCGCGCCTTACTTCGGCGGCGATGTGCTGGACGTCGGCTGCGGCGACGGCGGTTTCTTCCGCAAGTACGATGTATGGAGCGAGTCTGTCGGCGAAACCACTGACCGCCGCTACATCTCTAACCGCTTCGGCATCGAGCGGTCGCTGACCCTCGCGGCGCGATTGCCAGAGGACGTCTTTCTCCTCGGCACTGACTTCTATGCACAGACCCTCATCGACAAGGAGGTTGATTGCATATTCTCCAATCCGCCTTATAGCGACTTCGAGCGTTGGTCTGAGAAGCTAATCCGCGAAGGGAACGCCAAGACCATCGTCCTCGTTCTGCCGAAACGGTGGCAGAACAGCGATGCTATTAAGACTGCGTTGTCGAAGCGCAATATGGAGGCCCAGGTCGTCGGGCGGTTTGACTTCAAGGACGGCGAGCGCGTCGCCCGAGGAGAGGTGGACGCGATAATCATCAGAGGAAAGAGCGATAAGTACGGACGCGAAGAGGCAACCGACCCGTTTGATGCATGGTTCGACGAGACTTTCAAGATCAACGCCGAGAAGAGCGGTTACAAGTATGATTCCGAATCCAGATGGCGCAGTGACAAAGTGAATCGCATCAACACTCTTGTGAAGGGGGACAATGTGGCCGAGACGTTGGTGAACCTCTACCACGCCGACATGGAGCGGTTGCTTGCCACCTACCGTTCCATCGAGAACATCGACGGCGAGGTGTTCAGGGAACTGAAAATCGACCTGGGCAACGTCAAGGCGTGCCTCAAGCAGAAGGTCGAGGGTCTGAAGCACATCTACTGGGATCGCCTGTTCCAGTGCTACTCGACGCTAACCTCCCGTCTCACCAGAGCGAGCGTCAACAGAATAACCGGACGATTGCGCGACAACACCAGAATCGACTTCACCTACGAGAACATCTGCCAGTTGACCTTGTGGGTCATACGCAACAGCAACAAATTGTTCGACGACCAGCTGAAGTCGTTTTACCTCGAACTCGCGACGCCGGAGAACATTGCCCGGTACAAGAGCAATCGGCACTGGACCGACGACGAATGGCGCTATCTAAACGAGGCGAAGACCTGGGGTGGGCGTTGGGACGCGGAGAAAATCAAGGAACGGCTGCACCACGCCGTCTTGGAGTACAGGATCGTCGTCCAGAAATACCAGAACTTCGACTCCTACTACAACTGCCCGGACAATGACGTCCTCGCCTTCCTGCGCGACATCTGCAAGATAGCGAAGTGTCTCGGCCTCAGTTGCGATGTCAACCAGATTCCCGAATCGAAATATCAGATTGACAAATCCGCGCAATGGAACTGGTCGAACTTCGACCTGCACTATTCCGACGGTCGGACATTGGCTAATGTAAAGCTCTACAAGAACGGCAACCGCCACCTTCGCTTCGACAGGGAGTTCATGCGGCGGCTCAACATCGAAGCCGGACGGCTTTTCGGCTGGCTCCGCGAACCAAAGGAAGCCGCCGAGGAGGTCGGCGCGACCGTGAAGGAGGCTGAGGCGGCATGGCATTGCAACGCCCACTTCAGCCTCGAAAGCAGTGCCAATCTCCTCGGGTTGTCCTGCGGCATGGATACTCAGCCCGCAACTCTCGTCGGACCCTAATCGTTCATAAACGACCCTATCAAAAAATCTAAAATACCCCATTGACAGGTATGACCAACCTATGCTATACTGTAGGTGCATTCGGAAAACAGGATGTGACACCCCTGCCGAATAATGCAACGCGGATCATCAATTCCAATTTGCCCGCCCTTCTGGGTCTGTGCGTCCGCGCGCAGGTGTCACCCCAAAAGGAGCGGGTATTTCATTTGCAAATGAGGTGACACCCATGAGCAAGACTACCGACAAGGCGGACCGCCGCGCCTACATTCTGGCGGAAGCAGACAAGATACAGGTCATCGGTTCTTCTCCGACTTGAACTGTCATCTGGCCGCGCAGGGACTTGCCGGCTTCTGAATGCAAACCCATCAACATCAACCGGACGCTGGGGAGAATGAATCCCCACGTCCCCAAAAAAAGGAATCTGAAAATGGACAACAAGAACTACTGCACCGAGGACATAACCTCCTTCAAGATGACGGGGAAGGAGCGCGAGCCCGAGAAGCTAGCCATGCAGAAGCGCATCTACGCCGCCCTGCAGCCCGTCTTTGACGAGTGGTATCCGCGCTTCAAGGAAGCCGCCATCGAGGGCGAGGAGGCGTTCTACGCGCTCTACGTCGCCTGCCGCCGCTTCTTCTTCGAGACGGAGGGGCTGCCCCGCGGAGAGCGTTGCGGACGCCTAGCGGCGCTCGCCGCAATCATCGAGACGCTTAACGCGGGCTACTACTGCGGCAACTGGGAAATCTGCGAAGAGGTCTTCAAGCTGACAAGCCTTCTGACCTGCGACATCGTAGAGGCGGCGCGCGAGTTCTTCGACCAGCCTTCCCCCGGCGGGAGCGAAGAAGGGTCAAACAACTCGCCGCTCTTCTTGGCGTTCTACGACCTTAACGAGGTCGAGCCGACATGCTACCCGAAGCGCACATGCGACATGACCGAAGCCGACTGGCGCGCATGGAGCAGGGCCGCGTAACCATCTAAACAACTTCCGTCCGCCCTTCTCTGTGTCGGTGGCTCAATGCGGGGAAGGGCGGGCGGCAACTGCGACAGCAGGAAACTGCTAAAAACAAAGAAAGGAACAAAGCAATGAAAAAGGAAATATTCGATCCTCACTACAAGTCGAAGGAGTGGCGCGAGACGAAGGAGAAGGAACTGACCGCGCACCAGATTGCGAACCCCGACACCCTTCTGACAATAACATTCCTGAAGGATGCCGCCGGATGGTACGCCGACGTCCCTCATCACACTCGCGGGCAGAATGCCCTGGTCGCTGGGGCGGGGTCGTTCGTGGAGTCCCTGGCGCGCGGGGAGGACAGGGTAACTGTCCGCTTCCGCACCGTGGAGCCGCCGAAGGGCGTTCCCTCCGCGCTCGGCAAGCCGCTCTTCAAGCTCCGACGGGCAATCCACGACCCGTGGGGAGCCACCTACTTCGTGACCGGCAAAGGCATTGCGTTTGCACTTCCCGTGTGGATTTGCAATGTTACCGAGACGCTTTTGGGGGATCACCCCAAGCGCATATTCGTGTACTCTGTCCTGCCCGGCGAATAACCGGGCTGGATTTGTGGTATAATGTAAAGAACGGCACAATACAAAGGAAAGGACTTATACCTATGGCCATCAAGAAATACGGGCTCGACGAAGCCGAAATCGAACACCTCCGCGCTGCCAACTGCACGGACGAGGAGATCAACGACCTCAACCGCAGGCGCGTCAAGGAGCAGTTGGACGAGGACAATCCGACGGGCGGGGTGAAGCCAGAAAGCGACGAACCCGAGGAGATCACCGATCCCCAAGAGTTTGAGTTCTTGACAAAGGAAGCCATCGGTTCCGGATACCTCGGCATCGACAAATTCGGTGAGCCTACCAACGACCCAATGAAGCTCGATTCCGCCGGGCCTGGTGTTCGGGCCGCATTGGATGCCCTTGATGCCTAACTCAACTCATCAGGCGCAATCCGAAACAAAAGCCCCGTCTTGTTGTCTTCAACAAGGCGGGGTTCTGTTTTTGCATGCCTTAATTATTATTGGCGCATATCCGCGATTTCCCCTTCCCTATAAGGACGGCCTGTCACGGCCCCCGTCAGGTATTCGGGATTGCAGTTCTTGGCGATTTCAGGCGTAATGAGAATCGCCCCCCTCTTTGCCAGCGCGATTTGGTCGTCGGACACGGTATCTGGGATGTTACCCATCCTTCTCAACCGCGGTACCGTGGCGCGTGCCTGTTGCAGTCCCTCTGGTGTGAGAAACGTCATTTCGTTCATTGCCCTGTCAACGTCTTCCCCTGATCCCGCAAACGCACCATAGACTTCCAGTTTCCGCCACTTCCCGTTTGCGAGTTTCTGCATTGACCAGCAATGTCCGCCCGTAGTCGTCATAATGACCGATCCTGCAGGCGCTGCATTCATCTCACGACGCGCAGTCTCCACATCCACCAGCGGGATGGCTCCAGGGAATGCCGTCGTGCGCACCTGCGCCCACACTTTGCCTTTCGCTATTTCCCCCGCGAACTTCTCTGCGGGTATTGCGGGTATGTTGAACAACGCGCGCATGGCCGCCACAGCATGGCAAGCAAAACACGTCAAACCTTCCTGCTTGGCTGTAACAGGCAGGATTTCCTGAGGGGACGAATATAGCCCGGCAGCCGCGAACCTATCCTCCAGCGGAGTCGTCTGACCTCTCTGCTTGCGCAAGTTATATGCTTCCTTGCCGACTTCCATGAGTGCCCTGTCGGTTTTCCATTGGCTTGAACCCGTGGATATGGAGTGATTGCCATTGCGAACCTCGTCGGGGTTGGTCGCATTATTCCTATACACCTCGTCATACGCCTTACCCTGCGGATGCCGTCCTGCAATTTCGAACCGAGATTCGTTCACAAACTGCCGCAAAGGTCTTGCGGCTGCATCACGGATAGCCTGTCTCACGGGGTGGTCTTCAGGCAAAGTCTGATTGATGTAGGATTGCGCGCCATCAGGAATCACGCCGTTGCGTTGGAAAGCCGCCATCGCCTGCTGTATCTGCGGCCTGTGCTCCTCGCCGAGCGACTGCACCATGCGATTCACGGCATCGTTGGCGTCCGCCTCGGTGAAGTTCACGCGCTGGGCGGCATCCTGGGGCACGGCGGTCGTCTGCTGCGCCGTGCTTGCGAAGTTCTGCACCCCCCGGCGGAGCAGTTCGCGGCTTGCGTTGAGACGCACCTGCCGCTGTACCTCCGCGCGGTTCTCAAAGTAGCCGGGATGGAGGGCGTCGAACATCTGGCGGAAGCGGCGGTTGTTGACGTTGCGGCTGTTGTTCCAGCCCGCAATCATGTCGAGTGTTCGCCTTCCCGTATAGGCGTCGTTTTCCATCGTGACGGGGTTGGCAAGCGCCCGAAGAGCTAGAAGAGCCATCTGAGAATGTCTGCGCGCCTGCCTTCCGGTAGCGAGGTTTGCGGCGACCTGCATGGCTAGTTCGGGGGTGATTTGATCTGCCGTTATCCGCGCGTTGCGTCCGCGCACGGGCCAGTTGTATGCCTGCCCGCGCTGCTCCCGAATCTGCCGCATCTGCGCCTGATTCCCCTGCGTATATAAGTGGCTGCCAACGTTTGAGTCTGTAAGAAGTCCCGGATAGATGTTCGCGCCTGTCTCCGTCCGTTCGCCGCGAAGACCGGCATTGGCGTTGA
>JAEIGA010003419.1_pt1 | contig 24877 bp, 16 predicted proteins | sample 9270691 | NCBI WGS metagenome assembly JAEIGA01 (sample SAMN17057246, study PRJNA624740) | gut metagenome | biome: biome; isolation source: fecal sample | host: Bos grunniens | place: China: Xizang | collected 2019
ACTTCTCCAAGTATGGGATTTGAATCTGCGGATAGTGTAGAATATGCAATTAAAGTGTCTATTCAAATGGATAAGACAAATTGGGTATTCGATGATAATAAAATTCGAGTATATCGTTTAGCTCAGTTAGTAGTAAATGAGCTGGATGGTAAAAAATATGACTGTGCTACTGAAGTACAGTTTGAGCAAATGCTTGAAACAGTAACAGATAAAACTACTACTGGTAAAAGCTTATTGTTTAGTGTTGTTGATGGGGTTGGTGAGTAATGAATGTTATCTACCAACTTTACCAAGAATGCTTTGTTAATTAATGCGCCAATTATCTTACGTAAAGATAGTGGCGAAACCTATGTGTTTAATATGCCTAGTTTAAAAGATGAACTAGATGGCGTATTGAATTATAACTTCTTTTACGGCTTTTGCGCCGCGCACATTGATGACTTACGAGAACAAACTAAAGCTGAATTCACTAGTAAATATGAGTTTCTAATTAAAGCAATTAGAACAGGTGATGCTAATGCAGTATCCTTACTAGGCTGTTTGGCGCGACATATTCAAGACTTTAAGTACGTAGATGACTTGTTCTATAGTGGCGAATTCCCACTAGATGATGAGGTACTTGATCTCTTCTGTTTATATGTGGCTATTGCAAGTGGTTGTGCAAAGTGGGATGCGTTAACTACTCGGGAACAGGAAAAGAACATGTCACCCGAAGAGCGAGAATGGGAACGTCGAAAACGTCTTAATCAGGCAAAAATTAACGCAGCAAAAGAAAAGGCTGGTAAAGGAACCGACTTCGAAGATATAGCGGCATCGTTAATGTATGAATTTGGAATGTCGCTTGAAGAAGTGTATAAATTAAACAAGTTTAGTTTTATATTCTTATATAGTACTGTAATGACTATTGCGGGGTATGAAGTATCCAAAATTGCGGCGGGAACCGGTAATCTTGGAAAGAATTCTAAACATAAATATTGGACTAACAAATAATGAGGTGACAATATAATATGGCTTTAAAACAACCTATTCATTTAGATACTTTAAAGATTTCTAGTATTTCTACTGAAGGTCCAACTAAAACTGCTACTGGTGGTATGGCTGCTGATACTTTATTAAAGTATGGTAAAAAGTTTACTATCGAAATGCAAGATGCAATGGGTCGCTATGAAACTTTATCTAAATTATATGGTGCTAATTTAAGTACCAACAAACAAATCTTAGCTATTACTGACAGATTCCCTGGTGAAAAAACTTTAGTAGGTACTACTTTCGTAGTAGACCAAAAAACTGGAGCTAAACAACCATTAAGAATTTGTATTCCTATTTTCAACTGCGATGGTATTTTTAACTTAACTCAAGACGCAGAAGGTGACGTTACTACTTTCGACTTAAATGGTCAAGTAGCTCGTTTCGAATCTGATGTTGACGGTGAAGTTGATGAAAATGGAAAATATGCCGTAGGTACAGACAATGTATTCTACTTCTTCTCTACTGTTAAAGGTATGGAAGCTATTATGGCAAACGGTTATCGTGAAACTTGGAATGAAACATCAGAAGACGATTTCAAAGTTGGCGAAACTAATGTTGCTAGCTTAGAAGCTATGTTAGCTAAATTCGGTGTTGTAACAGTTATGGACGTAGACATTTATGATGCTGTACGTTTTGAAACTGTTGAAGCAGACAGCATTTATAGAATTGGCGAATGGGACGCTGTGTCTACATTCAACGAAGAAGCAGCAGGCGGCGAAGGCGGCGACGAAGAGTAATTAAATAGATGACTATTTATCCAATCTCGAAAGGGATTGGTTTTTTTATGCTCTAGTTAGGGGATTTGATATATACCTAAAAGTATGCTATAATATAAATGAAAAGTGGAGGGTGATACTTATGAGTAACCTATTAGAATTTGGCGGAAAAGCCAATGTTATATTAAGAGCGATATGTGATTTCGAAGTTAATGGGAACACCTATAAAACTGATGATGTTGTTTTTTGTTTTGAAGAAGTGGATGTGCAGTTTACTTATAATGAAACAGTTAAAGATAAATCAGTTGGTGGCTATAACATTTTAGCTTATGACGAACGTAAGTTAAATGCTATGCTAATTGAAAGTTCACCTTTAACTACTGATTTTATAGAAATTTTTGCTACAAAGAAAAGAGATAGTTTTGCAAGACCTGTAATTGAAGAAATTGGAATTGCAGAAAACAAGTTTTATCCAAATAAAAAACCTATGAGTAATAAAATTTTTATTACAGGGCTAGGTCAATATGAATTTGAAGTTGAGTCGCTAGACGATAGTGGCGACAGGGTAGAGTGTAGAATTATTAATGACGGCACTGAAATTCTTGGTGAATTTATGTGTATTTATGATACATTAGTAGAAAAACCTACCTATGATATTAATAATAACTACACATTACCTTATTTCAAAGCTCAAATTATTGGTGTTGGAAATGTTGATAAACAAACTGGATATGCTTATTTTGAAATACCAAGGGTTAGTTTATTAACTAGACCTGAATATAGTATGAATAGAGTTATTACCGCTCAAGAACTTGCTTTTAAGATTATTAGTGATAGAAGCGATAGTAGTATTGAGATAGGTGTTTATTAATGGGTAAAACATTAACCAATAACAAAGCACCAAAGCTTTATAACGAACGTAAGCAAATCTTACAAGCTAGTTCTAAAAACCGTAGACGCTCAAAACCAAAAATAAAAACTTTACAATTGACTGATGATATCACTATTACAAGTGATATAGCATATGGAGATATTAATAAAATTTATTTTCATAACTATGTGCGTAACTTTCATGAAGGCATTCAACGATTAGGTTTAGTGCAGTCATTGCAAACAATATTTCAATCCTCAATCAACACCCTAGATGCTACTTTAAAAGAGCTTATGAAAGTACAAGAATCGTATTGTAGTATTCAACAACTAAAGAATACTAAGTTTAATTTACCTGATGGACGACAAGTTGGTGTGTTAGAATACTTTGCATATCAAGGTCCTTATCAACGTGCACTTAGTAGTTTAAAACGTATATTTTTTATTGGTAAGCAAGCTACACGTGGCAAAGTGGTTCATCAAGAAGGTCAAAATATGGTCTATACCTATTGGTATGAGGGTAGGTCGATTGCAGAAAGTGAAAAGGTGACAGCATCAGGTATAGCAGGGCGTAATAAAATTAAAGCATTATATACACAAGAATTTATTAACAGTGGATGGCCTAAAGATATAGCTCAAGAGTTGGCAGAATCAATTATTGCTGTATCTGAACAAAATATTCAAAATAGAACAGCCAATACAACCACTGGACAACGAAATAAAAGTGTTCATGTAAATCAATCAGTTGTTGAAATCTTCAAAAAATATAGTACTAAACCGACTGACACACCATTATCCATACTACAAAGAATGACAATTTCTTTTAATGACACACTTAAAAAACGCAATGGTAACGCTGTTCAATTAGCGGAGGCGCTAAATAATTTAGATCTACTATGCACCGCAGCAATAAAAGGAAGCGGTGGCGGTGGTTTTGATACAATGGCCGGTTTCTTTTTAGAAGAGATAGGAGAATTGGAAGGTAAAGGTAGTACTCAAAAAATTTCACGATATACAACTGCTGACAATGTATTGACCTTAACTCAAAAAATTACAGAGGTCGCAGACTTATGCGATAAAGAGATAGGTGTATCTTTTAAATTTTATGAGTCAGACAAATTAGGATTGCAATCATCGCTAACTCATAAAGATTTGATGGCCTGGCTTGGAGAAACTGGAGTAAAACAATTTTATTACTTTTTGTTCAACTATGAACTATTGGCAGATAATGAATTGCAAGGAAAACGTGATCAACGCGAAAGTCATATTCTTAATAGTGACGTTTTAGCTATCTTAGAATATATGGAACAATTCATTTATAAACTAGTGTTTTGTAGTTCAATTATGGCTCCATTTATCGCTAATCGATTCGATCAACCAGTGCAAGAACCATTAATGATCACTAAAGAGGCAGCTCTTAAAATTGACCATAAACATTTACTACCAACTATTTTACATGTCAATGGTCGTGCGGTTTTTATTTGGGATATTTATCAACAATTATTAAATTTATTACATACCGACGTTAATATTGATTTAGAATTTAATGTTGGAGTGGATAAGAGAAGTTATCGTGGTTTAGCTAGTCGAAAAACTAAAATAGTGGACAAAACAAGTTATGCAGACATTGTTGAAGATTCAAAAGTGTCTGATAGTTTAACTAAACTAACACGTTCGGCATATAAAAAACCGGAATCGGAAGTTATTAAATCTAAAATATGGATTGATATGGCGAAAATTATGAACAACCAAGGAGGTCAATAATATGACTAATCAAGAATTACAAAATAATTTTAGACTTTTAGTAAGTCAATCTACAAATATTTTTGACGTTTATTTAGAAGTATCTAAACTTAAAGATGATTATAAAACTACTAGATTTTTTAAAGAGACACATAAAAGCATTTATGATGCTTTTGAATTATACTTAAGAGGCATTGGTCAAATCGACTACTTAGCAACATTATTTAATGCTGCAAGTATTGAAGACATCAATTCTGTTGTCAATATTATTGCAGAAAGTTTGAATCTCGATAATGTTTTTAATACAATGTCTCCTGAAGATAAGGAGCTAATGAAGAATTTAATACCGCTTCTTCAAAAATAGAGGTGATAAACCATGGCAGCAAGCCAAAATAAAATTAAAATTAATATTGATTTTAATACTCAAACTAAACTATTAGATGAAGCTAATAAAGCTTTATCGAAACTAATTGAAAACAATACTTTAATTAGTAAGCAAGGTAATACTATTCGTTCAGCTTGGTCTGCCACTACTTCATTATTTAATGATTTAGCTACTATCCAAAAAACAAACGGGACTGTTACTGTTACTGAATTAAAAAATATTGGTAAAGAGTTTCAAAAGGTAACTACTACTATTGATTTGTTAGTTAAAACGGAAGAGGCTTATCGTAAAACTCAAGTTAAAGCCTTAGATGAAACAACTAAGAAAATTCAAGAAAAACAGGACGCCCTTGAAAAACTTAAAAAAGTACAAGAAGAAGTAAATAAAAAGCAAGCTGAAAGTTACGGCGCACAAAAACCTGAAGATCAGGAAAATATGCTAAAAAAACGTGTGGCCGCAAAACTAAAAGAAACTGGTGCCGACCCAAGTTTAATGTCAACTTTAAAAGCAAATTCTGTTAAAGATATTCAAGAATGGGCAGGAAAAAGTAAAAAAGGAGCTTCTCCTATTGACAAAGAACAGATTGAATTAGCAAGAAAACTTAATGAAATTATTAAAGAACAGACTGCTTTATTAGAAGCAGAAAGTCAAGCGGTTCTTACTGAAGCTAAAAACATCAAGCAACAAGTTGATACTCTACAAAATGAAATTGATGAGCTAAATCAACAAAGATCCACTACTGAAACTTCAATCAAACAATCTGAAGCTACAACTAAGGAATTAACAGATGTACAAACCAAGCTACAAGATAGTTATAATGCCACTATTAAACAACGTCAAGCATTAATTGACAGCGGCAATCGAGAGGCTAAAGTTTCTGAAAAAGCATCAATTGCCACTGGACAATTAGTAAAAAATATGGCTTTATTTAAAGTCGCTGGTAGAATTGCTAAGAAAGCTTTAAAGGATGCTTATCAGGCTACATTAGAGCTAGACAAAGCTATCACAGATATGTCTATTGTTACAGGCGAATCTAGAGATGTATTATATAAAATGGTTCCTGCATTAGCAGAAGTGGGCCGCGAATGTGGTTCTACTATTACTGAAGTTGCAGGTTTAACCGCAGAGTATATGAAGCAAGGTAGAACTATGCAAGAATCTATTGACCTGGCTTCAGAAACAGCTAAAGCTGCTAAGATTGCTGGTATATCAGTTCAAGACTCTGTTCAATATATGACTTCCGCTATTAACGGTTTTAATCTAGCTGTTCGTGATGCTAGTAAGGTTTCTGATATTTTCGCCAAAGTAGCTGCAACATCTGCAACTGACTATGAAGACTTAGCTATCGCTTTATCTAAAGTATCAGCACAAGCAAATACCGCAGGTATGAGTATTGAGTTTACTACTGCCTTGCTTGCTAAGGGTATAGAAACTACACAAGAAGCACCTGAGTCTATTGGTACCGCTTTAAAAACTGTTTTAGCTCGTATGCGTGAATTAAGCGATTATGGAACAGTATTAGAAGATGGAGCTTCTGTTAACAAAGTTGAACGAGCTTTAGCGACGGCAGGCGTAGCATTACGTGATACCAATGGACAATTCCGTGATATGGAAGAAATTTTTAATGAATTGGGTCCTAAATGGGATACTTTAAATACAATGCAGCAACAAAATATTGCTCAGGCCGTAGCTGGTACACGTCAACAATCTCGTTTCTTAGCTATTATGCAAGACTGGGATCGAACAATGCAACTAAGTGCTGACTCTATGAATGCTGCCGGCGCTGCACAATATCAATATTCTCAATATACACAAAGTTTAGAGTATCATATGACTAACTTGTCAACTGCATATCAAAAATTAATTGATGGATTAGTTGACAGTGACGCAATTAAAGTAGTATTAGATATAATAACTGGCGTGGTAAATGGACTTGGTTCCATTATGCAGATGGGAGACGGGCTCGTTGGTGTAACATTAGTAATAACTGGAGCATTAATGGGTATTAAAGCTGCTTGGACAGATATTACTGCAAAAACTAATACAGCATTAAATGATAAAGTTAATATGTTAATGACAGCACAAGGTCTTAGTAGGGAAGAGGCTTTAGTGCAACTACAACAACAAAAACAACTAACTACTTTAGAAAAAATTACAGCTCAAACTGAATTACGAGTTGCAAAAGAAAAAGAATTGCTCGCTATTAAAGAGGCGCAATCTCAAGCACAAGAACGTGCACAAAATTTAGATGCCAATTTAATGAAGCGTATGGAGCAATTCAAAAATAAAGAAGGAAAGTTAGACAAAGAAAAACTAAAGAATGCGTTAGCTATCGTCAAAACTAATAAGAATTTAGATGGACGAAGTAAAAATGTTAAAAAATTTGCACAACAATATAATATGACTACCAAAGACACTAAAAAGACTTTGGAAGGATTAGTAAAACATAAAGAAACCTTAGCCGAATTGGAAAACGAAGGACTTGTTAAAAAAATGCAAGAGCTTGGAGTTGACGCGGCAGATGTAATCCTAGAAAAAGAAAAAGCTGATTGTTTGGGAGTAGAATTAACTACAGAGCAAGCAATTTTATTAGCTAATCAAGCAAACGCAGGAATTAACGCCGCGGATTTAGCTGGTGCTATTGCATTGGCCAAGGCAAAGGGTGTAGAGTTGACTGATGAAGAACTAATTAATTTAGCTAAAATTAAAAAATTAGGATTAACTGCCAAAGAGGCAATTGCACAAGGATTAATTACCAAAGAAAAAGCTATTGAATTAGGATTGATGAAAAAAGGAATCATTTTACAAGCTAAGGAAATGCTAGGTAAAATTAAAACAGCAATTGTTAACATCGTTTCTGGTATGGGTTCTATTATTAGTAGCTTGGGTGTATACGGTATTCCTGTGGCTGTAGCAGCAGGTGCTGCGCTTACAGCAATGATCGGAGCTGCTGCAATTAGCATGAGCGACAGTGCCGGTAAGAATAAATCACAAGAAGCTAATAATAAGGTATACGAAAATACCGCCAAAAAAGATCAAATTAAATCCGATGCCGAACGATTTAAAGAGTTATCTAAAAAAGGATCTCGCACCGCAGAAGAAGAGGCGGAATTACAAGAAGTTCGTCAAAAACTAATTGATGCTGGTGTTGATATGAGCAATGGTATGGCGGGAATTGATGAAGCTGTACAAAATCGTATTGAAGAATTAGACAAAGAAAGTGCTGAAGTTTCTCAAGATGCTCAAGAAAACTTAAATAAATTAGCCGAACCAACATGGTTAGATGAGTTAAAAGAAAATCTACAAGTTGTTGGTGGTTGGTTCCAAAAACTAGGCGAAGGTATCAAATGGCTATATGATACTGTCATGGGAGCCGTTAAGGGCTTTTTAGAAGCTAATCCTGTAATTGGTAAGATATTTAATGTAGCAAAGGAAATTGTTCTAGGTCTTATAAATCCTATTCGTGGTGTGACCAAAGTTGTAGAACAGTTTGAATGGTTGTTTTCTTCCAATGAAGAGCGTGAAAAGCGTAAACGTGACAAGGCAGTAAACGCTGCAAACGAAGTATTTACTGACGAAACTCATCAAACAACCATGCGCAATGCTCAAATAACACGTATGCAACAACAAATGCGCGCAGAGGGCAAAACTGAAGAAGAAATCGCTGCAGCCACCTCATCTATGAATGATGTATTTAATAACGTGAATTGGGATCAAATGGCGGCTGAAGCTTATGACGCCGGATTTGTTACAGATGATGGTACTGTTGACATCGAGGCATATATGAATAGTTTAGGAGATGCTTTCATGCAGGCTAATGCAACTATGGCAGAGGCTGCAGACGCGAGTCTTGAAGAACAAATTAAGGCTTATAATGCCGCATCGGATCAAATTACATCCGAAGTTGGAAAAGAGGCTTTCGCAAATAGCAATTATATTTTAGATTTATTAAAAGATTCTTCAGATGTTATTAAGGAATTAAATGGAGCTGTTTCTAATGCGGCTATTCAAGCTATTGCTGAAGCGGCTAATAACATAGGTTTAAATTCAGAACAAATTGCAGACGTTTTATCTACAATGGGTTCAGATGAAGATTATGCCACAACATTGGAATCAATGCTTTCTGGTGATTATTTTGAGAAAATAGGAAAAGGAGACTTATCCGAAGCAGAGCGACAAAAATTTATTAACGAATATACGGCTGCATATACAGGAATGTCGGGTTCTGTCGACGATTTCCGTACACAAGTAACATCTAGAAATGATAATGCCAAAGATGTTATGGGTCGACTTGGAGAAGGACCTTTATCTGCTGAAGATCAAAAATATTTACGAGAAGAATTTGGTGATTTATACTTAGATCCAGAATTCCAAGAATCTCTAAAAAATGGCGGAGTGCAGGCAAAGAAAATGATGCGTGAAGCCATGGAAGAAAATAACAAAGACGAATTAGCAAAATTAGATAATAAAGAATTAACACTGAATACTGAAAATAAACATCTAGAAGATCAATTAGCGCAAGCTACAACCGATGAAGAACGCGATGAGATTTTAGCTCGTATTGAAGCTAATAAGATTGAATTACAATCTATTCAAGAGGCGCGTGAAGCAATTCAGGACTTAACTTCCGACTATGCAAAACTAGATGAAGAACGAAAGATACAAGAACGTATAGCATTAAGTGATCAATTAATCGCTTCTGCACAAAAAGAAATTGATTTAGGTAAAGCAACTGCTGAGACTTACAATAAAATCAATAAAGCCTTAGCAACTAAACAAGAGTTAGCGCAAGTAGACTATGACACACAACTATCTGCCATGGCTAAAGAATTAAATATGACTGAGGAAGAAGTTGAAGCATTGTTGATTAAAGATGAGTTAACTGGTGAAATAGTAGTAAATACTGAGGCCGTAGGAGATTTAGACGCAGAAGAATTAGATTATTTATTAAATAGTATCGACGGTCTAGAAGAAAAATCTATGTTATTAGCAGAGATCGGCGACCAAATTGATGAAAACAATAAAGCAGAACGTGAGGCACAAATTGAAATTCAAAATCAAGCTATCGAGGCCATGAAATCTCGATTAGACGCTGAGTATGAAGCCACTAAAGAATCATTAGATAAACGTAGAGAGCTTTATTCTAAATATTTTGATGCTTTATCTGCTGAGGAAGATACTGCAGACTATGAAGCTGATCGTCAAGCGTTACTAAATAAAATTGCATCATTGTCTACCGCAACCGATAGTGAATCTCTTGCAAAACTTAAAGAGGCGCAAGAAGCGCTAGCAGCATTAGATGATGAACAACTACAAGCTGAACGTGATTTACGTAGAGAAGCAGTTGAAGAAAGCTTCGACAAACAGGGTGAAGAATTAGATGCCGCATATGAAAATGCTATGGCAGATGTTCAAGGTATGTGGGAAGAATTCTGTACCATGGCTGGTGAAGATCAGTTAGCACTTTTCCAACAATATGGAGAAGGTTTCCAAGAAGTAACTGATTTACAAAAAGAAATGGCTATGGAAACTTTACAAGCTACCATGGATGCTATTGCTTCTTATGGATATAACACCGATAGAACTGACGGAGAAGGACATAGATATGCCGAAGGTGGTCTTGTAAATTACACTGGACCTGCTTGGGTAGATGGAACTCCTAGTAAACCAGAGGCCTTCTTAGATGCAGTTGACACAGCTAATATTGCTAATTTAGCACAAGGACTTCGAGCTATGATGACAGGTAGCTTCGGAGTAGAAAATTCTAAAGACAATAATACTGTCACAATTAATGAATTAAATATCAATGTCAATGGCAGTGCAGACGGTCAAGCGATTGGTCAAGGTGCTGCAGATGGCTTTATGAAAGCTATTCGTGACTTAGGTATTAATATAAATAAACAAGGTTAGGAGGATGATAGAAATGCCATTTAGAGATAGATATACCAACTTTTGGTTTAATGATATTTCAAGTGAAACTATGAAAGTTTGGATTACCAATAATAGAGATTTACAATTTCAATTAACTCCTAGCTTCACAGATACATTCGTAGCTCCGGTAGCGGCTCGTACCCGCTACCATACCGCTACTACATTTACTAGTAGCGATATACAATTAAAATGTATAGCTATTGGAGTAACAATGAGAGATTGGCGCGCTATTCAAAGTTGGTTGGCGCCGAATAGAAAAGGAAAGTTACAATTAGCGTTTAATGATAATACTTACTATGAAGTAAAAATCAAACAACAAATTAAAGGTACATTTTTTGTAGACGGTGATTTAGGTCACGTTGAAGGAGATGTTTATAACATCGAGTTTACAGTTGATTTTACTACTATTGGAGATTGGGCTGCAATGGGACCTCAAGTGGTGGTTCCTATCAATAACAAATTCCAAGATTTAGAAGTTGTTGAAGCTTTATCCTCTCCAAATTCCATTTATCCGGAATTTTCTCAAATTACTGTAAAATTAATGATTACATACAATGATGTATTAGATAATTCCAAACACTGGGAGGATCCGGAATGGTGGACAAATAAATTAGACGAAAATCACTCTAATTACGACCTGTGGAAAAATGGGCTAGACCCCACTTATAAAGATGAGGATGGCAATACTAAATATGGTGAAACAGGTAGTAAAATGGTAGCTAATATTATATTGCAAGCCGTGGCAAATATGAATATCGCAACACTTTCGGCATCTATTAACAATAAATACTATATGCCTATTGTATATAATAGAACACAAAGCTTAAATACAGCTTTACCTCGTTTTTCAGGAACTGATAATGAAAATCAACCTATTATAATTAATGCTACTACTAGTGTTGGCAGAGTTTATCTAACTCAACCTACTGTAATCCATAACAAAACAATTAAGTTAGATGTAGAATACTATAATAAAATTAAAAACTTAAATAACTCACAAAATTACTTTGCTTCTCAACAATACTTCTTATTCGATAGCGCTATTGAGTGGATCGATGACTATGATGGGGAAGAATTAGATTACACCAAATTAAGAGGAAACTATTTAGGTTCTATAACACAAGAAACTTTAGTTAACCAAAATAATCAAGCGGCAATGGTTTTATCAAATCACCCTAATGAACAAGATTATGATTTAGTAGCAAAAACCGTTATTGATGAAGATGGTATTACATTTTATGGTGTTCCAGTATTGTTTAGTGCATCCAACCCAGAAGCATACTCGGTATGTCCTTTCTATTATGAAGAAGAGGAAAATACATATGCAGTAATGAACGCTGGTTCTTATGAATCTTATCCTGATTTATATGTAAATTTAGGACGTACTACTAATACGACTGTATGGAAGAATGGAGAAATGTTATATGACTATCATATGTCAGTAAAAAATACTTCTCTATTATTTAATGGTAAAACAGGTTTTGCAACCTTCAATAATATGTTAGCAGAAGCAGCCACTCTTTCTTCTGGTGGAGGTAATACCAAAGTAGTTTCTGAAAGTACTAATAATGGTATGTTAACTATTGAATCTGGTAATCCTGAATTATTAAAGATCCGTATTTTTGGTATTACAGAAAGTAAATTTAAACGTGATGAAGAAGGCGAATCTGTAGTTGACCCAACAGGAGTACAACATATTTTCTTTCAACCAGTGGGAGAATTTAAATATGCCCGAAACGGTCAATTCGCAGCATTACTATTTAAAGGAGTAGAACAAGAACAACTATACAACTCTAATTCTTATCCTTTAATTAATAGAAATTATTTAGAAAGTTCTACTTATGGTTCTCGTGTATTAGACTATTCTTTTACGATTAATGGTTTCATACAAAAAGTTCCAGTAAGTAAAGATATTAATATGTGGGTGTTAACAATGCCGAAAGCGGACATAACCTCTCAGTCATTGGTATCTCCTACGCTAAAAGAAAATGGAGCTTTAAATACTCCGTTATATATGTATTTGTCTCTTTGTGACTATACAGAAATTACTGTTACATCAGATACATCTGCGGCGAGTTATCTGATGATGCAAACTAGAGATGCCTTCTAGTGTGCGTAGTTATGTAGGAGTTCAAGGAGTTGCAGCGGGACCTATTCGTTTAGGTCCATCTGGAGCGTGGATTGTAAATGGTCAACAAAATATCGCCGTGACCGCTCGCTCCATTACGTCTATTCCAACAGTTGCAATTCAAAAGAATTTACCTACACAAACAAATGAAGCAGTATATCTACCATTACAAGCAGGACTAACTTCTATTAAAGACGACCATGGTGTAGTTACTGTGGAGTTTTTAAAGAATTACTACCCTAGTCATGAGACGCCTTCGGTAGATTTAGCTTCTTATGTTACATTAGTTCAATTTAATGAACTTTATAATATTGTAATGGGAACAAATACTTCTTATACTAATCCTAACAGTATTACAGTGCGAGTTTCGGCATTGGAAAATACTGTGGCGGGGTTTCAAACCACCAATGAAGCTTTAGAGTCTCAAATGCAAAGTATATCGTCTCAGGTATATGCGAACTCTACCAGTATTGGTGACCTTTCCAATAGAATTGACAATATTAAAGTCAATCCTTTTGCGGGAGAGTCTTTATTGATAGCAGGAGGCGCTGGACCTGTGGAGGCGATTATATAATGATTTTAACAGCAGCAACAGATTTTCAAGCTATTGTGGGAGCTCTTTGTGCTATTATAACTACTATATTAGTGCCAGTAGTAGCTCGCGCTATTAAGCAACACAAAAAAAACAAACAACGTATTGAAACAATTGACACTATGCCAGAGACTTTAAAAAACATTCAAGAAGGTATTAGTGATATTAAAGAAGATCAAAACGTTATTAAATTTAATCAACAAATGCAAGAGAAGAATATGAAATCTCTTGAAAAAAGATATGATCAATTAGAAACACAACAACTAAAATATATAATTAATGATGCGTTCTTTAGTTGCGGTGGACATGTTGAAAACATTCCATACGAGGTATTAGTAAATGCAGCAGAGTGTGCTGAGATTTACTTAGCCAAAGGACTTAATCATGAAACTGGTGCACGATGCCACTTAATCTTCCAAGAACTTCAACGTCGTGCTACTCAAACTCAGGAGGATGAGAACAATGGCTAACCTACCTTTAACTGGTTCCCAATATTGGGGAGCCGCTCTTAACAACTACTTAAGACAATTAAATACTGATATTGATGATTTAAAAATTCAATTAGCCAACTTTACCATTGCCGCATCTTATAGCGGCTCTGGTTGGACTGAAAGTACTTATCTTTTATCAGACCTTAGTAATATGACTTCTTTGGATCAGAATCCAGGTGTATATACTATCAATGATACTAGTACTGCTAAAATGCAGGGAACATTAGTATTTAGTAGTGGAACTAGTACTACCTCTGTTACTCTAGAAGAATCAAGTAATATCTATATGAGTTTTAGAGTGGGGGATACTACTGACGCTACTAAACGAGTGGTGCATGTTTTAGATTATGACACATCGAAAAATACTTATTCCGTTGCTAATCGTACAACCAATTTAGCGTCTACTTGTACATCTAATGGTTTTTATCCTGTGTATGCAGTGAATGATAGCACTCAAGGTTTTAAGTTAGCAATTAACCCTAAACAAGAATTTATTTTTTCTGAAAACTATATATTAATGGGTTTAATTGAAAAATTTGGAACAGACTTCCGTTTTATTAAAAAGACAGACTCTGCCTTTAAAAATTTATTTACAACTCGTGAAGGTAATTTAAAAAGTTTTGCTACTATTGTCAGCCCTGAAGGTCTATTTGGAATAGCTAATGGTAAGACAACTTTAAACATATCTAGCGTGCGAGTAGATTACCATAGTAATGGTATTTCTGAACGTGGTGACGAAGCTTCTAGTAGTTCATCAGAAGGCGTTTCTAATGACTACAAAGCTCCAAATGATTATAAACGCTTTACTAATCTAGGGGGCAATCGTAGATGCTTCATTATCGACTATACAACAGGTGCTACCCCTGAAATTAATGAAGAATGGTTAAGCGTTAGTAGTTTAACTAGTATACTTAATAATTTCAATAATTCTTATGTATATGGTATTTATATTAGTGTAAGTGGTGACTTCTTCATTGAAAAAAGTGCTCAAGCCTACCAAGATGAAGCATTAGTTGCCTTTGCTTCTAGTGCAGCTTGGAACTTAAATGCCAACTCTAGATTTAGAACAGCAGGTTTAGTTCTTTTAGGAGCATGTTATTGGGATAAAACTTTAAATGACTGGAGACCGTTACAGGCGGCATCTAATAGTATTTCACCTGAATTTATCACCAATCGTTACACTGAAAACGCCGAAATGATTCGTTGGCCAAGTGTTAAATATACTACTAATACCTTAGCTAATGGTGGTGCAGCTACTACATTTGCAAACTATCAATACAAGGTAATTGTGCCAGACACTATTCCAACAAAAACATCAGACATTAAAATGATGGTAAACTATACCGGCACCGGTGACAACAATTGCTTTGAAATTCCTATTGCCCCAGATCAATTTTATAATCCTATAATTACTTCCAACGCGTTTACTGGTTTAAACATTGGACCAACTCGTATTAATGTTGCAGAAAGTGATGATGTTTTAGGTTCATTAACTGTTGAAAGCAATGGTGTAATAAAATCTCGTCAACAATTCTTTAGCTCTAATAATGATGACATGGGTGGAGATATTGCAGCAGGAGAAACTTATAATACTGTATTACGCAATACTTTAATGCGCGGACCTTTAACTATTGATGGTGCCGCGACAGATACTATGACTGTTAGTAGAACTATTTCTGGTTTACCAGCTATTACCAGTAGTGCGCTTGCTATTACCAGTGATGCTTTAGTATTAAATGGTGGTGCTAATGGAATTACTATTAAAGGAACTGGAGGAATTAAAGGTGACGGCACTAATACTTTAACGATTTCCGCTAATACCTTAGAATTAAAATCAGTTAATCGTATTCAGTGTGATAACAGTATTACTTTTACTTCTGATGCAAGATATAAAACTAATATTCAAACTTTAGATGAAGAAGTTTGTTACAACGCAATTAAAAACATCGATGCTAAAACCTTTACATATCTTGACAGCAATATTGACTCTCTAGGATTAATTGCTCAAGAAATCGAAGAATATTTGCCTGAATATAAAGATTTAATTGTTGATATTGTTGATGATGGTATCCACAACGATAAACGAATGGTATCTGAAATTAAATTATTATTTATTTTATGGCAAGCAGTTAAACGATTAATTAATATGAAGGAGGCGAGATAGTATGGCAGACGCTTCTACTCTTGCTTTAGAGGCTAATCAAATTAAATTACGTATTTTATACGATGTCGAAGGTTTAGAATTTACTGTAGAAAATGAGGTGGTACAATCCACCTCAAAAACTACGGTACCTAGAAATGTAGCAGTTAACAATGTATGGCGTGAAATTGTTATCAATGTTGATGGTCTACATATTGAAAATATTGAAGGAACTGATAGAGTCTTAATTGATGACTTGTTTTGGACTGAAATTGGCGCTCGTGCTAAACAATTAATTACAGATGGTCCTATTGCTTCTGTTGGCACCGCGTGGATATGTGACTGGTCAAGTGAGTCTATGACTTTTTATTCGCCTGATGGAAACACACCATTAACCTCTTTACCTTTAGGACAAAACAGCGATGTTTTTGTTACTAAGTTTATAACTAATTTAAGTGTTAACGTAAAATATATCGACGGTATTACTAATAATGAAATTGGAACTGGTACTTTGGTTTTAGATTGTAATACTAATAATACAGGGATTCATCAATGGGAATTCAATGTTCCGGCAGGATATTATGCTGCACATACTAAATTTGCTACTGTATCGGTTACAGGTTATGAAGTGCCGTCTTTTTGCTCCACTCCATCTTTCTTTAACTGGTATGGAGATTTTGATAGCAACTTTAATATTCCTCGTTGTTTAATTAACAATCAACCTTATGCCTGGGAAGGTCATGCAGTTGGTACATTATGTCGAGATACCGCAATTATGGATACTATGGGTTGTATTGCATATATGAATAGTAATAGTTTAGGTACTGTTACTATACAAGTAACATGTTATAAAACCAATTCTGCCCCTGCAGAATATAGTGCGACCTATGTACATAATATTCCGGGTCAACCAATTTTACTTACTACAACTCCAAAAACCATTTATATTACTAAAGATCATAAAACTGCTGATGGTAAAACCTTATTTAGTTTAAATGAAGGGGCATGTGGTGCCGAGTTACAAAAAAATGAAACAGTTCCAAGTGGTACCAATCCTGTTCACGCAGAACGAGCTTCAGGTAGTGATTATATTGATAATTATGACGGTACTTTATGGACTTGTACTGCGGAATTTCTTACTCAAGCTAAGCTATTAATTGTTAAGCGATATTCTACTACAAATATTGGTTCCGAGATTATTGTTCATAATGATCGTCAAACTATTAATCCTCTTGAATACACATATAAAGAATTTTTTGGAAACAAACAAACAGTTAATGCTGATATAAACGGCTCTACAGAAACTGTAATTGTCTTCTTGCAATATGTGGATGGAGTTGATGATGTTAATAGTCAGATGAATTATAGTTTACTATTTAATCCTAACGAAATCAAAATAACTGCTTACTATTCAGCGGATTACGAAATTACAGTACATTTCATAAGTAACGTGGGTAACTCTTCTAATGGATATAAATTTTTCCCAGAGACGCGAGAAGAACATAAAAATTCTTATGAATTTGCTACAACGACTTACAGTTTTACAACGGAAGAAGTCAAACTTGCATCAACTATAAAAAATTTATTAGATTGGGACACACTATTACATATTGAAGGTAAAGATACTGTGTATTATGTAGGTAGTGACTGTGAAATTGATGATAAATATAAAGTTACTGTCGACTCTCGTTTAAAAACTAATATGTTGCCCAATAATACTTGGTTTCAAAATCCTACTGAAATGGGAACTTCAAACTTAGAAAAAACTTTACAACAATGGATCAATGAAGAAATTACTGAGGTTTCAATTTCAATGATTCCACACAAACCAAAGATAACAGCACCACTACTAAAATGGAAGTTATTTTCTACCCCTGATAGCAGTGCTGCTTTAACTGATGAGATTTCGAAACGAGTGGATTGGTTGTTATATTATGGTCGCAATGCAACTTATTCAGATATTTGTAATACCTTTAAATCTACTATCAATTTTGTAGTAAAGAATAAAGGGGAGGATGTTGCCGTTCCAAGCAACCAATGGAATATTGATCAAGTTTCTAATAGTACTGGCGGCTATTATGGTACCGATATATCTAATAACGTTTTTGATTATAATGCAACTTCTGAGGCTGCCACTCCGACTTTATATGTATCATGTTTAAAATTATTAGAATATAGTTTATTTAAAATTAATAAGAAAAATGGTAGTCAAATGACTATTTATAAAGAAGGAAACTCTGTATATCAAGATTATCAATTAAATATTGATAAAGATGAATTTTATATAGCGAATGATTTAGCGAACAACACTCTATTAAAATGTTTTGGAGATGGTGCTGTAGTATTTTTATCTGATGGTGCTGATGAAAAAGTTAGTTCCACTCTTTTTAAAGATTGGCCTGGCTATATTACAGAAGAACGAGCAGATAAAGTATATTATAATGGCGTGGTTTGTAACAAGGCATTAAATGTTAATCAAGGATTAGACGTTATGTGTCGTTTCGTAAAAATACTAGGAACTAATTCATCTGCCAAGGTTAATGATATTTTAGTTCCTCCTAACTACCTATCTTTTAAAGAACCAAAACGTCAGTTTCTAGTTGCTATAGTAGGCGCTGGTGGCGGCGGCGGAGGCGGTAAGCAAAACTGGTTCAACTCTAACGGAGGATCTGGTGGAGGCGGAGGTGGTTATTCGCTATACCGTGTAAAAATTTCATCAGCAATTACTCCAGAAGAACTGGCCACTCTTAAAGTTTCCTGGGAAGGAGGAGTAGGTGGTAGTTATGGTGGAGAAGGCAGTGATGGAACCGCAGGAAGTCAAGCAAAAATTGTTTTCTCTGTTACTCGCAGTGGTCAAAACTATATTTTAGTTACCTTTACAGCCGAAGCTGGTGGTGGCGGTGGGTGTTTTGCTGGCACTCCTGGTGCAGGCGCTATAGCCCCAACTGCTGTTAAAAGCTCTGGTGGAGAAGTGACTCTAGATAAGGTTATCGAATACAATGGTCTACCAGGTTGCAAAGCGGGTTCTAAATATCCTAAAGATAGTGCTGGCACCGAAATTAAAGGTACAGAAGATATGGAACCTAAATATACCAAATATTTTGAATTACGAAATGTTTGGATAGGATATGAAATGAATAAATTATTTAACAATACAGGTGACGGCATTCCTAAAGAGGGTGGTATTGAAGCTCAGAATATGCCCTACCATCAAAATGCTACGTCTAGTTGCAAAACTGAAAAAAGCATTAAAAACATTTTAAATAATTCTTCCGAATATTCTAAATATAATATTTATCAAATGTTACCAGGAAATTTTAAAGGTTATAATCCTCTATATAGTGATGATAAATATGGCGGAGCAGGAGCTCCTTCTGTCTGTGGTCCGGGAGCCATTTTTGACAGTGGTGAGCCTAGTGGCTATACTGATCGTCCATGTCCTGGTTGCGGTGGCTGTGGTAGTGGACATTGGGTCCATTCTGGGGACGACGAAGAAAGAGGTAGAAGCGGCGGAAATGCTATGTTTGCTATCTTCTGCTAATTTGATTGTATGCCAAAAATATGCTATAATATAGTAAAGAGGTGATAAGATATGCCTTATAAAAAACCTAATTTACAACCAAATCAATTTGCGGTATACGCTATTAGCCGTATGAAAAACACTACTTTTGAAGCCAATCGAGAACTAGACGGTAATGGCAATGAAGTTGTTAATACTTTAGAACCCAAAATAAAATCGGAATATATAAACGCTTATATCCCCATCACATTTTTTGATGGGGAACAAAGCTCATACTTTTCTATTTATGATGAAAATTTACAAATAAAAGAAAATTCACAATATTCTTTTACATTTTCAGTTGCTAAATTTTTAAATGGAGAGTTAAATCCAATATTCTATTTATTAGTGGAAAATAGACGTATTCGTTTACAAACGTTTTATCAAAAAATTGATTTTATTATTACATCAATTACACCACAAATAACTAACCAAAACATTATTTATCAAGTTACTTGTCAAGACGTATTTTCTTATGACTTGTCAAAGCAAAATATTACTATTACTTATCAGCCAGAGGTTCCTTATGATATTCGTACACTAGCTGACAACATTATAAGTTTAAGTAAAATGGAAGCTCGTTGGAAAGTAGATTCATCATTAGAAGCTGGTTATTACGCTGACTTCCCAGCATTACAACAAGTTAATTCCGGCACTACTCGCACACCTTATAAAATGAAAGCTACTATGGACATTTCTGGAAGTACTCCGTATAATGCCTTAGTAGAATTAGCTAAAAAATTTAATGCTAATATAACTGTAGAATATAGTGACGATGAAACTAAGCCTGGCACTATTTATTTCCATAATAAATTACTAGACTCTTTCCAAGGTTATATGTTACGTCCAGATGTAAATATGTCTGCATTTTCCGTAAGTCGTAAGACCGACAACTTCTGTAGCGTTATGCATGTTTCTGGTGGAGAGGATGCGGATGGTAATATTGTATCAATGGTTCCAACTATTCCGAACGATGTACAAACATATTTTACTATGTTATATCCGCATCGCACAGACAAACCACATGAAATTTTTAAAACTTCTTCTTATGATTATGTAGTTATTGAAACAAGTGATGGTAAATACAATAGATATAAAAAACTTGGTTCTACTTATGTGTTTGAAGAGGGTGATTATAAACCTTGGACTTTAATGACTGCTGAAGAAATTCGTGCGGATTTTAATAGTTTTACTTTTGCCAATGGCGTTGGTTTTGAGTCAGCACAATCTAATGAAGTAAACGATTACTTTAATTTCTTAAGCTATCGAGCTAAAACGGGAGCTTCATTGTTCTATGATTTTCAGTATTATGTGAATGCTGGATTAATGGATGAAGCTACTTATAGGGATATCGAAGATGTCTTCTCCAGACGTCTTCGTAATGCCAATATTATTCTATTCTGTGTAACTTATCAATATAATATTTTAAGTATGAATCTACAACGTTATGAAGATATTGAAGAAGAATATTTTGCTCAGTTAGCGGCAAACGAAGAAGAAAAATATTTATATGAAACGAATCAATTAGAACAACCAGAGTCAGTATTAGATGTAATGGGTGCTTCTGAAGACCAAGCAGGTACTTTGGACAGAACAACTATTATGAATATTATTGACAATGAAAAAATGTCTATTCTTAATAAACTGCATACTGAAGTTTGGGTCGATGATTACTATAAATTACTTTTCACATTACGTGGAGCCACTGCACTAGAAGATAAAATCGCGGAACTAGCATCAGGTGGTTTGGCGACACAGGAATCTAAATTCTCCAGTAATTTTGCTTCTGCTATGGCATTGCTTGACACAAAGGCGCCAAAGGGTGTAATTACTTTTACACTAGCTACAGTTCCTTCTGCAACAGATATAGTAGAATCTACTTTAATAACTACTACTTTAGACACTCCTGTAACTATTCAATCTAATGGAGTAAATTACCGTGTTCAATATGCCGCCTACGTTAAAGACCCTGCCGGACCAAAGTTTAATTTATATTTATCTACTTCCGCCAACGGTCAAATTACCTACGGCAAACAAAATGTCTTAATGGCAACCTATACTAATGCTGTTATTAACACTGAACTAGATGGTAGTAGTGGAACGGGATCTTTTGGTGAACGTGAGGGCACCTCTTATGCAAAATTAGAAGTGACTCCTATCGACGGACGTGATAATGAATACTCTACTTTTACTTTGTCATTTTATTATAATCGAAATGAAGATTCCTGTACTGTAGATGTATTTAAACCTAAAATTTGTACTTCTCGTATGGACCGTGAAACCTATTTATCTAATGGTGAGCCGGCGACTTATTCTAATTATGCAGTGTATAAAAAACGTTACACCGATGCTTTAAATTATGTTAAAGAATATCCAAGCAAAACTGATTTATCTAACCCTAATACAACTCCTGTACGTCGAGGAATTTATCAATTACAATACGACTACTGGACAGACGCAATCGACAAACGAGCAACAGACCCTTATAGATACTATGCAGCAAAAGCTAAATATTCGACACCTTATAACCTATTGGAGTGGTTAACAGATGCTCGAAAAGAACAAAGTGATATATGGCAAGAAATTTATACTAATTATGGTGACTTTATTGCAGAAACAACTTTTACAGATTCTGACCAAATCTCTAGTGAAGGTTTGTTTATGGCTGCTATGCAGTCATTTAGTAAATACAATAGCCCTACTTATGAATATAGTACTACTGTAATTAGCACAAAAGCAATTTCCAATATCCAAGATAAAGATGTTGCAATTGGTGACATTGTTTACGTTTACAATAAAGATGCGTCATCTCAGTATGCCAATAAATTACGTATAACAATACCTCGTGACAAAATAGGAAAATTCTATAAATTAGAGGACGATAAAATGTATTATGGTACTAAAGTACCTGAAACTGCTTCCTCAACATGGAATGTAACTAAAAATACACTGGAATTAATGAAAGCAGTATGTAAATTATATTGCAGTAAACAAGCTGACGATCGTTATTACTATCAATATGGCGAAGGAACCGGTGAAGGTGTATATCTTGCACCAGCCAGTTTAACTGATATGCCAGCTTTAAAGGTTGTTGGTGTAGAAAACCATGGACACTATGTCGACATCATTGTAGAGTGTAATATTACTCAAGCTACTGGTATTCTATCTAGTAAGGCGAGTATAGATACTTTAACTCTATATCCTATGAATGGTGTGGACTACGTTGATAGCGAAATGAACTCTATCGTTCATACTGGAGTTATCGACATTCAAATGGAAGAAAATGTGAAGCCAATTCCTTTACAAATTACCGGAGTCACTAGAAAATTGCGAGAAGAAACTTCTCAATTAACCGTTTCTACTGACCGAACTATGGATTTAGTATTTAATCGCTTAATTAAACAAGCGAGACTATAGAGGTGAATAATATGTCAAAATTTTGGAAAAAAGTAAAATGTGCGGCAAAAGAAGTTTTTAACTTCTTAACTAACCTAATCTGTCCAGTATTATCTCTTGTATGTGCTTTAATGGAAGTATTCCAATTACCAACTAAAGCTATTCAAGCAGTTAAAAAGGCAGAGTACTGGTGCTGGAAAGCAGCTGGTACAAAAGATGATATCGACAACTTCTTAGATAAAGTTGAAGATGCTATCGAAAAAACTGAAGAAGGCTCAGACATTCTTTAATAAAAAATAAGGCGAGGAATTATCCCCCGCCTTTTACTTTGCCTTAAAACATTTTTACTTTTTTAGTTGATTGTTCATGAAGAATACTTGCATATTTACCAATTAAAATGGCATCTGCAATATCATCATTAACTTGAATGTTGAATAGTTCTTTAACTTTTTTGATTACGTTTGCCTTTTGAGTAGCACGGTCTTTGCCGCCAATTCCAAAATGCGCTTGCCATACTTTGTTTAATACACAACTGTGGCGAATACCTTGGATTTGTAGCATTACCTTAACTACCCCTAATAGTTCGGCCAACACCTTAAATGTTTGGTAACCATTGTAGGCGCCAGCATGTAACTGTATATCTTCAAACATAACATAATCAGGTTCCCACTCTTTACAGGACTTAGCTATGAATTGCGCGATATCTACTAGTCGCTCTTCTGTACCACCAATAAAATGGATAACATCATAGTATACTAGTTTGCCGCCGTCATAAATACTAACTCCAAAGTTTTGGGTAGCTTGGTCAAAAGCCATAATACGATAAGTTCCAGAACGTTTCATAGGAGGTTTACGATTATAACTTACCTCCTGTTTGTCACATTGTGGACAATTAAAACCTTTTAGGTCACGAACGATTTTAAGACTTGTAATAAAGGTATGCCCCTCTTTACAAGTCATTTTTAAGTTTGTCGCTTCTAAATTTTCATATTCTTCGGCGTTTAATACTTCGTATCCTCGTTCCTTACATATTTGGATTACTTCTTCTTTCGTCAACTTTGCCATTTATATCACGTCTTGTAATTTCTTGAAATAAGGCATCAAAATAATTTTGTTCATCATTAGAAAGTAGTGCCATACAGCAAATCTTACTTTCTATTGCTAAATATGCATCAATTATTTCGTCATCAGTTTTGGTTGCAAAATTTACAATAAATTCTAAAGCTTTCATATTAACACCCCATCTTTTTAAGTTTAAAGTACATAGTCTTTAAAACTAATACGTCGTTGATAGCACTATGCGCGCCACCTTCGCCATACTCTATATTTAAAACCTTTGCAACATCTTCTTGTTTCTTACTGAAACGACCAGAAGGTGTCTTTTTTGTTTCAAATAACTTTTTCTTTAGAGCTGTACCAACCATAGCCATAGTATCAATAACTTGCACTTTATCAAATGGAGTATTGTTTAAGAAACGAACTCTACTTCTATCTCTTAAAAATCTCATATCAAATGGTGCATTATGAGCTATCATAGTTGTGCAACCCATACCCATTACCCAGTCAGCAAATGATGCTAGTACTTCCCACTCAGTACGACAATGCATCACCTGACCATCAGTAATATGGGTTAATTCTACAATCTTTGCGGGAATTTTACGTCCCGGATTAATATATTCATGAAACTTGTCGATAACATTACCTTCATTATCAGTTGCTACTGCGGCAATTTCTAGTAAGCTATCGAACTCAGATGATAAACCTGTGGTTTCTGTATCTACAAATACTAGCATTTCTTATATCTCCTTAGTAAGTTTTCCATATTTTGGTGATGATAATAGGAGTCGCCCCAACGGCGAAAACCATATTTTTCTATTACTTCTGTATGCATCTTAAA
>JAEIGA010003420.1_pt1 | contig 24873 bp, 17 predicted proteins | sample 9270691 | NCBI WGS metagenome assembly JAEIGA01 (sample SAMN17057246, study PRJNA624740) | gut metagenome | biome: biome; isolation source: fecal sample | host: Bos grunniens | place: China: Xizang | collected 2019
CTGTTCACGATCTTCGTCGGAATCGTCCTGGGCCTCGTCCTCGGAAGCATTCCTTTCGCATTCCCCGGCATGAGCATGCCTGTGAAGCTCGGCATCGCCGGCGGACCTATCATCACCGGACTCCTCATGGGAGCATTCGGCCCGCGTCTGCACCTGTCGATCTACATGAGCCGAAGCGCAAACCTCATGCTCAGGCAGCTGGGACTCACAATCTACCTCGCAGGTCTCGGCCTAAGCGCCGGAGCAGGCTTCTTCGACACGGTCTTCAGCGCTGAAGGCCTCATCTGGGTACTCGCCAGCTTCTCACTCGCAGTAGTCCCTGTACTGATTACGGGATTCGCTGCAGCCAAGATTTTCAAGACAGACTACGCAGACAACGTCGGCATGCTCTGCGGCAGCATGGCCAATCCGTTTGCCCTTGATTTCGCCAACCCTTCCGGCGAAGGCGACGACCCTGCCGTAGCATACGCCACAGTATACCCCGCAAGCATCTTCCTGAGGGTCATTTCAGCACAGGTCATCGTGTTGATGTTGGGATAAGGCATTACATAAAATGCTATTTCGCCAAGGCAAGCCTAAATCCTAAATCATGGAAAGCTTCATCAACATAATTTGTATGCCGATAACTATTTCGACAATTTACCGCTGGCGTTGTCCAACTACCTCCTCGGTTAACTTTCAATCTTCCGTCATATGGCCCTTGCGGATTTTCTTCCAAAGAGGAAGAATAGAATCCAAACCAATCATTACACCATTCGCGAACAGTCCCACTCATATCATAAAGACCAAGTTCATTAGGACATTTACCACCAACATCATGCGTAATTGCCTTGCTATTAGAATAATACCATCCACAAGAACTGAGCACCATACTTCCACTATAAATAAATCCCTTTGACAAATTACCGCCCTTAGCAGCAAACTCCCATTCCGCTTCTGTTGGAAGTCTATAATTTAATCCTGATTGGTCATTAAGGATTAATATGAAGGAATTCACATCCTCCCATGAGACATTCTCAACAGGTAGATTCTCTCCTTGGTTTTCAGAGGGGTTATTCCCCATCGCAGCCTCCCATTGTGCCTGAGTAACTTCAAATTTACCAATTGCATAAGAATCTAAAGAAACTTGATGAACAGGTGCCTCTATCTGATATGCCACAGCATCGTAATTCACATCAGATGAATATTCTGCCTGTGCCCCCATATAGAAAGTTCCTCCCTCTACGTTTATCATTTCAAAGCTCTCAAACCATTGGCAGCCTGATTGACATATTTCTACTTCTAAAGACACCTCCCCGGCACCAATAACACAAACGCCACTTCGTTTTTCCATCTTATAGTTCCTACCTACAAGAATAAAAAGACTACTGTCATCTTTATGAACCTCACACCAATCTGTTTTATTATCAATTTCCCATTTAGTATTAGCAACTATCGGAAGAAATAGGCTATCACCTTGACTCCCTACTGAGATTATAGAATTGCTAACATCTAATTCGACCCCGTCCTGCACAACTAACAATTCATTCACCACACTACCATTAACTATCATTCTAATAATGTCTGAACGAGTTTCTAATGATCCATTGGGTTCCACGATAACTCGCATTCTATCTTGTTGCTGACGAACGAGTACCCAATCGGATTCGTATTCATAAGTCCATTTATTCTTTGGCGAAACTTCAACTACTTGTTCACCACCATCTGGACCATATTGCAAATTACTTATGGAAATCAAACAGTTCAGCTCCTTATCTACCTTAGAGCAACTTGTCGACAATAACAATATCGTGATAATATAAAATATTCTTTTCATAGCTTTTCTTAGAGACAATCCCCTATATTACAACTTGAATATATAACAGGTTTACTTAAAGTTGAAGGATAAGACTTCGTTGAATTATTTTTATAAATACGAACCATTTTATCACAACCACCATTATCAATAACTTTTGAACAGTACAAATACCCAGAATCATCATTATCCAATGATACAACAAAGGCATCTTGTCTTCTTTGATCTGGATCTTCATAAAAATGATAGTCAATCACTCCAGATAATATGTTAGCATCTTTATCATATGTGGCTGTAAAATGTATTCTCTCCAAGTCTCCATCATAATCATGGAATTCTTCAGTCATATCAAACGTATTACTTGAATCTTGGGAAATACTAAAATCAAAATATATGTTATCATGTCCATAGCTATCACATCTGAAACCAGCATGATAAGAAGCCTCTGTCGAAAATTCATGCATTTTAGATGACGGCCAAGTAAAATTAAATAACGAACAAATCGGTGCTGCATAATATGTTTTACCTGCAGACAGACCTGTCACATTAACATTATAATACTCAAATCCTTCATTATCTACACTCGTAACGGATGGATAAAAAGTATCATATACTGTCTTTCTATCAGATTCATAAATCCTCGTACCAGTCTTAACACCTAGCATTCCTAGAAACGATTGATTATCTATCTGATAACTAACATCACCAGACTGGCTTCCTCCTGTTACTGTAAAATCATTAAATTGAGGGAATAAATATATTTTCTTTGACCACCAAACATATTCTGGAGTCGAAAACGAATAATGAGCAATCGGGCGCTTAAATAAGGATGCAGTAAAATATAAGTCTCCAGAACATTTAGCTGCCAGGTTCACCTGCGGATTTATATCCAGCAAATTTTCCGTTGACAAAGATGCTTCTGCCCCTATACTAAACTTAGGACTTGCATTAATACCAATACCAGTTGTGGCCGAGTATAATCCTGCTAAAATCCCAACTTTACTACCGAAATAAAGTTCACCATTCACATCAAAGTCCGTCACATGCCATGATTTATCATTACTAGCTCCATTACTTACAAACTTATTGTTCCAACGACCATTCCTATAATGCATTTCGGTTTGAAAACCACACTGATATTGAAGAGTTAATGAAGCAGTCACCTCTCCAACGCCTCCCCAAATAATATATAGATAAATTCTAGGCCTGAGAATGATCGGTATTCCTATAGGAGTAGGAATTATTATTGGCGTGCAATTGACAAATCCCACAAGTTTTTGCTTCTCAAACTTTTTAGGAGTCCTGATCTTACTCTCATCAGAAAGGCTCACCTTAAATAATGGATCTGCTTCAACATTAACATATTTCAAGTTGAAATCTGAAATATCAAGATCAAATTTATAATTATTAAGTTCCAGATAAAATGTTCCCATAAGGCGGTGTGATGAGTTATCTGAACCAGTTGGTGCATCTCCTATTTGAAACGGGAACTTGATTAACCCTCCTTGCCAATAATTTCCTGCACGAGTAGCATCAGGAGAATCTGTCAAAGTGGAATCTACAACTTCATACTCCAAAGGTTCACCAAATTCATCATATACTCCCTCAATGTTATTTGATAAGCAAAATACCGTATCTATCGAAACGAACTCGAAAACAGACTCCAAAGGGACTGACTCAGTACGAACTATTATCGGATTACCTTTTTCGATTGCAGTAACACGGCCAAGGAAACCATATGGAGTATTGTCTGATATAGGAATATATAGTACTCCACCTATTAGAGGGAGTGCTTCCTCTGGGGTCTGATCACTAAAAACAATTAAAGAGTCGGACTCAACTTTCTCAATTATAAAAGGAATGGCATCTTCCTTCAATATGTTGATATTCTCTACCGAAGAATAGTAGTTATTTTCTATTGTTGGCAATTGAAGCGTCTCATCTATTACATTCTCATAACATGAAGTAAATGAGAAGAATGCCATCAAAACCGCTGTAAGGCGGATAGAAAACATCAGTGTCTTTTTCATAGCCTTTAGAATCTAAATGTTATATATGCTTTCCAGCCGGAGAGGTTCACGGCTTTTGGGGAAGTAGTGGATGAGGTGAAGTTCTTGTAATTGCAGTTGCCGTAGCGATATTCTGCACCAAGGCCGATGGCTCCGAAAGAGATTGAGCCTCCAGTCACGAAAAGTGATGCATAATTGCCATATACATCCACATTGTCATATAGACATGAAAATGCAGGGGAATATCTGTAATATGCGCTTACACGAGTCCCATAAGTCGGAATGAAAGTTAACGAGGGTCCTATCTGCATGGCTATCTCACCTTGATGATAGAAGTATGTATCTGTCGATTCGTTGGTGATATGCTTGATCTTGTAATTTGTATAATTCAAGTCAAGCCATGATACATCAAGTCCTAATCTGAGATGATTTCCAAGAAGACGATAAGTCCTTCCTGTTGTAAAAGAAGCACCATAATTACTCTTCAGATCTTGAAAATCCGCCTGCGTCATATCATTCCCCATGAAGCTGACATTGATGTAACGATTCTGTGCCTCAGCTGTTATCATACAGGCCAAAGACACTAGCAGAAGGAATAGTTTTTTCATATGTTCAATTATCTTTAGTTATCAGATATGACCGAATACTGATAGACTGCATTGCCTTGCTGGTCAATACGTATACGCTGATCATTCAGTCTGGCATTTACGACTCCAAAGCGGAAAAGCGCCTTTGACGGATCGAAGTCTATATCATCGCATACAACAGGATAGATTTCACGGCCACTGGAAGAGAACACACCGTATCTTCCATCTTTCTGAACACATATGTATCCGTCAGCTGTAACAGACACGTCATCAAACTGAGCTGGAACGACATAGTTTCCACGGACATCAATCACACCCCACTGGCCGTTTTCAGAAACGGATGCCAAACCATATACGGGATGAAAATCCTTTGCACCGCTATACTTCATCGGTATCACGAACTCTCCAGCCTTGTCGACATATCCATATTTCCCTGCTTGGGCAAGATATGCATATCCTCCTGAAAATGAACCGCCATCTTCATACATAGGCGCTGCAATCCAGTCTCCTTTCAAATTCACCAGACCGACTTTGTTATTCATGGTCACCAGACAAGCATCTTCCTTGAAATTCTCGACTTCATCAGAGAATGGAGCGACTACGAATACTCCGTTTTTATCGATGAAGCCGAACTTTCCGATAAAACGTACTCTTGCCATACCTCCGGCATATTCACGTATTTCCTCATACTCCATTGGAACCACCAACTTGCCTTGTATGTCGAAACATCCATAAAGTCCGTCCTTCTTAACAATGATGATATCTTCGCACATCCTACCGACATAATCGTATTCCAACGGCACTCTGACATTTCCATTGACATCGATGACACCGAAAAGATCATCATTTGACGCCTTGATAAAATTCGGATTCTCCAGAGTCTCGAGCAAATCGTATTTGGCCTCTATCACCATTTCACCCGAGCGGTCCATAAGACCATATTTACCCATATGTCTTACGATCAAGTAATCTGAAGTAAAGCCGGTAAACTCCCAATCATATGCGGTACACATCTGATCAGTATTCAATATCGGAGCATTAAGCCATTCACCTTCATGAGAGACAAGGCCGCATCCTCCTATAATACCGTCCCCCCACTCTTCCCACACACATTTAGGGCGTACACCGAAATTATCCCCCAGATCTTCAAGTAAAAAATGAGGATAATAATCAGGGCCTGTAGCTTTTTCATTCAAGAAAGAAGCCTTTGCATATATCAGATAATCTTTACATATCAATCCTGTAAAACGGGCATTCTGATAGTCTTTCGTTAACTCTTTCTCCCTGACTCCTCTTTTACTCAATTGAACTACAAACGGCACTTCCACTCCATAATGCATGGAGTTCTTGGTCGAGCCGCACAGGTATATGTAATTCTCCGTCTCCTCGATGGAATAGAAAACCTCCCCATTACGAGGTATGAACTCCCAATCCTTGTTTCCATTCCTGTCGTATCGAACCAATGGGTTCTTCTCATCAGCAATGACAGATCCCGTTGCATGTGTATAAAAACCACCAAACAGAGATCCTTCCATGGTATAGTCGCCACTGTCAGGAAGTTGAGCAAACGATATTGCGGCAAGGCTATCTACATCAAAAACTACAACGGCATGAGTTTCTACAGAAGGATTAGCTCCTCCGTTATGAAGATACACGCCATATGATGGTACGGGCAGATATGCTGGATCATTCTCAACTAACGGATACTCCTTCATGGATGTTGGCCTGATAAAGGCGAAACGGACCATAATACGATCTCCCGACAGCATCGCGCAGTCTTTTGGGTATATCCCGTCAAATTCCTTCACATTAAATTTCTCAAGAGCTGATTTCAGTGAAAACTGATCTCCTTCTCTAGTGATAAGGAACTCTCCAGTAGAGGGTACTGACACAAGGCATATATCTGTTCCGGAAGACATACGTGCCTTGTAATGTAGATTATGATATCCCGATTCATAGTCAGAAACCGTTCCTGACGCATGAACAAAACGCCCACCGTCACTTATGCCAAATCTTTCAACAATACCGTCAGGAATCTTTGTCATATACCCTTTAGGTCGAGACTCATCCTCCTGTGCCAAAACCGGATCATATCCATATTTTTCCATTATCTCGCCGAGAAGACGTGCATTGTCCATATCCACCTGACGATCAAGAAGGTTCTCGTCTATCAGAGCGGTCTTAGACCACGCCGGAATAGATGTCGTTGTTGCATACTCATCCGGCTTGAAAGTATAGTAAAGATCTGAGCAATCTTCAAAGGGAACAGAACCATTGATATTTGCCGCATAGAATCTGCCATCGTCATGAACCTTAAAGACATCCTCCCCTATATAAGGTCGGGACTCGAGTATAGGTGCAAAAAGCTCAGCCATTTTCAAAGAAACGGCACCATACTTTCCATTAAGGAGTGTTATGAAATATGTTCCTGAAGAGGCTGCTACGATTTCATCATACACACACGGCACGACAAACTGTCCATAAGATGTAACTACACCTACTTTACCTTTCTGACGGGCCAGATACAGATCAGGCTTGCCTGCGGCGCCATTCTGCAGAAAACTGATCCTTTGGTCAAATCCATGTGTCAACAATTCAAGTCCATTCTTGAGAATGCCCCACTTTCCTTCCATGCAGACTTGCTCAAGCCCTCTCTGTTTATCGAGCAGCACAATATCATCAAACTGCGGTTCAAGAATAGTTTCACCAAGATTATTTATCGTGCCGAACTTATCACCAATCTTGGACCTATATCCATACATAGCATATTCAATAGAGGCATATCCGATCTTTTGAATACGCTTTCCTTTTGCATCAATGAGCCCTGCTTTACCTTTCCAGAAAGCAATCGCTAAGCTATCCGACGAATATACGGCAATACTATCATAAGTAGGAGAAACAATATACAGTCCATTTCGGCTTATTGTGCCCCATTTATCATCTACCTTGACACGTGCCAGCTGCCCCTCGTATTCACAAGCCTGCGTAAATACTGGCTTAATCGTAAACTTACCCTCTGCATTTGCATATCCCCACAAACCGTTCTTATGTTGGAGCGGAGTAATCTCCTCAAGAAGCTTCTTACCTTTGAGCTCACGAAGTCTTGGCACATCATCAGAAGTCTGAGCATCCATAGTGATTGCCAGAACCGTCAGTAATGCAAAGGACAATAGTATATTCAAAAGCTTATTCATATCACACTATTTTGATGACTGAGGCGCCTGAGTAACGGTAATGGTTACGGCTAATGCGCTGTTCTTTGCCTCATGTTCACTAAACAACTTCACTCTGGCAGTTCTTGTTTTAGCATCTTTTGCTGAATTTGGATCAGCCTTGATCTTCAATACGCCATCTTTCGGCTGTTGCTCAATTGTAAGCCATTTCGAATCCTGACCACCTATACTAGAAACTTCAGCCTCAAGCTTACCAGTACATTTTAGATTGCTGAAAGTAATCGTCTCACCGTCCGGCTTTGCTGACTTGTCTACAAATTCTCCCACAGAGAATTCATATGCAGGTCTTGTAAATGTCAGGGTCTTCTCAAGTTTATCTCCCGCCTTATGGTCGTCACTGGTTACAGTGATTGTACCCTCTTGCGGACTTAATTGGAAATTATCATCCATATTAAAGTAGAATGTGACATTATTACTACCTGATGAAGTCGAAGTACTTGCAATTCCTTCAGTATTGACCTTCCAGCTACCACTACTTTGCACGGCAATAGAACCTCGAGAATTTCCCAGCGGTGTATCAGGACTCTTATAATCCGAAGTGACGGCAAAGACATATGGATCCTGAGAGACTGCCACGGTCAACGTCAAAGGATCATATCCGCTGACAGAAGATGTAAATGTAATCACACTGTTCTTTCGAGTATTATCACTCGCAAGAGCCGTATTGGTTGAATTAGCATTAAATGAAAGAGTTGCATCACCATTAACACTTCCGCCATTTGAAATGACAGATCCCCCTGATTTAACTTCCACCCAATCCGGAATTCCTGATACAGTCCACCTGCCAGAACAAACTATCTTCTTATCCTTAGGTTCAGTATTGTTAGACTTCAATTCATCAAATGCAGGCAAGGTCTGATTATAATTGCTTGAACCGTCAAACTGGAATTTGTACCCGTCTTGAGATATCTTGACAGGGATCTCCGGTCCGTTTTCCAACACAGTACTTCTTACCTTAAATGTACTGTTTCTGGATGTTCTAAGGCCATAATCATCCGGTCTGATTCGAATCTTTCTTGGTCCATATCCCACCTTATCAGATGCTTCTATTCCACACCAGTTCTGAACGTCAACCAGTTCCCAACCTGCGTCGTCAAGAGTATTAATTTCAATATGTTTCTCTGAAGAAAGTATTGCTGCAAAATTGAATGTCTGAGTAGCGTCAGATACATCAAACACAAATTTATCCTGCCATATAGTAAATCTCTTCTCCTCAAGCACAGAGCCCGAAAAATCAAGCCCATCATAACTTCTGACAACAATCTGTCCTGACCTAACCTGTTGCCAGGTACTACCGACATTATGATCAACAGTCATCTTAATGGCCCTATACTCACCTGAGACGTCCTCACTACAGTCAAAACGTACCCAACTCGGATGGGACGCGATTCGCCATGGAGCTCCGCACTCCATCTTGAACTCATAAACCTGTTCTCCTCCACTGACATATGATGATTTTTGAACAGTCGTATTTACAATACTGCCGGCATCCTTCACTATATCGAAACGATATTTCTCCTGAGTGACATCAAAATTCAGCAAAGCTTTTTCCGGAAGCACACCGCCCATCTGGGAATGTATATCGCTGGTCATTCTTATAGACTTGACTCGGTCTTCATTTCCGTTATTGGTTCCATTCGCATTCAAAGACAGGACCCACTCGCCAGCTTCACCCTTAATAGTATGATTTTCGATATCCAGCACATTAGTGCCATCAGCAGATACTACGTTCACATCAAGCCATTCCTCAGCTCCAGTCCCTAACACATCCTGTAGTTCAAGAGTCCACGGGCCATCTGAAACCAGAGTCGCATTATGGCTTCTCATATCAAGACGCGACCAAGGCTCTCCAATATCATCTGCCTTTTCAGTAAATTCAAAACGGAATCGGTTCTGAATGACATTAGCAGTATCGATGATTTCTGCATTGTCATGGATTCCAGTATAGAATAGAAGATTGACATCAAGGTCATTGAAAGAAAGATTCTGTTCATCCACTCTAACAGCAATATCAACCGGGCCAATGCCTGAAATCGTTGAGCCAAAAGGTACAGTCAAATTGTCTTTGAGCACCTCTAACCATGCAGAGTGGTCACTTTCTGCAGTCAATCTCCATGGTCCTATAGTATTAAGATGGATGGATTCATACCCTGAAGCAGTTTCTGGATTATTCGCCAAATGAGTTTCCTTTCCTTTAATTATATCGAATACATACGCATCCTGCTCTATCGGTATCCTTCTTTCAGATCCTTCAACTTCTCCCTCCAGAATAAGTTGAAGTGTATCGCATCTAACTTCCTTTGATGGATTTGGTTTACAGACATCTATCTTCAAGTCGTGAACCAGCACATACCTTCCCAGGTCTCTGTTATAATACCTGTCTACCATGCCTTTCTGTACACTCAGTCCCCAAGAATCAGCAAATGCAGTATCATCCATAACCCATTCTTCCTCGCATTCGACACGGAGTGTCTGAGATGTAACATGCTCTGAAAAACGGCCTTGCATGTCAACATAGTCTGCTCCTAAATGACTATATGAGGACAACAAATCACCATCATCAACACCATTAATTTTAAAATACAGATAATCCTGAGTCAAAGCAATTTCCTCAGAAAGATTAATATTGTAGTTTACGACCTCTCCTCTATGATTTCTTTTTACTGGGAACAAACGAATAACAGCTTTATTTTCCTCATCTCCAAAATTAGGTGCAATAGTATTTACATAGATTTCCTTATCATTTTGAAGACGCTCATTCTCGTCCTCGCTAACCTCATAAGAGAAACTACTCTTATAATCCGTAATATCAATCGTCCACTCTATATTTGATTTGACATCCAGTTTCAATGTATCTTTACGCCAATCAAAGTTCAACGAATCTTCATATGCGGTAACCTCCAAGACAGCCTTTTTTTGAGTAATCTTGAATCTGTCTGTATTTCCTCCTGATATAAATGAAATTGTACAGTCTCTATCACCACTAAGATTGTGATCTACTTCAACTCTAATTTTCGTTGATCCCGCAGAGCCGGCAGTCAAAACATTACCTTTCGAATCCTTGAGACGTATCCATGAGCTTTGATTCTTGTTAATTGTCCACGGTTCTGAAGCTGTATACAGAACCTCAAAAGAATCACCCAAAGGATGAATCGTCATATCACTCATAGGGAGCAGAGCTCCACCTTCTATCTCTTGCTGATTATGGTGGAACTGATCATCCTTTGAACAAGTAATAAATGCCGACGCCATTACAGCGAGTACAAGCATCCTGAAAATATTTCCGATCTTCATACTATTGTCTGTCATAAATCAAATCTCCCGGCGTCGCCTTAAGCAGGTTACGCATAACAACATATACCGTATATATTGCAGCAAGCACAATAACAATTATCGAAATGAATGTCTTGATACTCCACAAAGACAGATAATCATACACACCATCCTTCATTATTCCGAAAAGATGCAAAGCTCCCTGGACCATCCATGTCACTGATATAGACATCACGATTGCTGCCAGGATTATTACCGCCATGATAAGGAGATAGACGCTGATAAGGTCACGATTGCTGATGCCGAAGGCTTTGAATGTACCTAGATTTCTCTTTACCTTCTGGAAATATGACTGAAGAAGGTTTACGATGAAAAGAATGATACATACTATTGCAAAAATAATAATCACCCATGAAAGAATATTACCCATGGTACTTACTGCATTGAAGTTCTCTTTTGCATTGATCTGAGCCATCTCGATCTTTACATTGAACTCATCACGAACATAGTTCTCGAAATCTCTGATCATGTCAAGATCTTCAAAGTGTACAGAAATAAATGCCTTTTGATTCAGAGGATAGTGGCTGAATTCATATGCGAAAACTCTGTAAACCCCTTTTGAAGAATAATCAGCAAGAACGGCATCATTTATATCGCCCCACATATTATATGAGAGATAATCATCATAGCAGTCAAATATAACGAACTGACCCTCCCTGAATGGGATTATTTCCGGTGTATAAAAGCTGGTCTCGTCTAATGATATCTCTGCATCAGTATATTCAGCTGCAGCATCATTAACTACGGCTCTCAGTTTGTCGAGATCTGTTCCTTTCGGAATAAAATAGCAAAGATTGCGTCCGTAACTATCCTTGCACATATTGAACGGGTAGGTAGTATCATTGCTTGCCTGCTGATAAAAATAGGCACTTGATATTATATCGACATTACCGGGAAGCCTTTTTACAACCGCAAGTACAGGAATTGGAAGACGAGTGAATTCATCATCCATCAGTTCAAAACCATACTCATCCGCACCAGGCGAATAACTGACATAATCAATAAATGACGGTGCGCTGTCATAGCCAAGCTTGATCATGGTTTCTTCAGTCATAATGACGCCTATGGTATTTTCATAAAGCGAAGAAAGGTCCTCTATCTTCCAATCCTTCAAGACGTTACTATCGTCAAGAATTGCTTCTACAAGCGAGGTGTTCAAATTCTGGAAGAAACGGCACTTCAGATACTGAACATGATTCTTCTCCTTACCGAAGAACATGTATGTAAATGAAAAATCCGACTGGAAATCATAATAATGATACTTATCCTTATTCTCCTGAGAATCCAAAGCATATTCCAATCCTATAAAATCTCCTTCTCCATACTCGTTCTTGATATCAACCCAATTGATAAATGGATCATTCATCTTATAAGAAAGATATTTCAGACTGGCATTACTGAATGATATCGCAAGAAAAGTTGCGACAAGAACTGCTGTCAGAAGCCAGAGATTGGAGTTGTTCTTACCAAGTACGACCTTACCTTCCCTCTTCACGAAAAGACGGAAATAATCGTTTTTTAACATATCAAGCATCTTCATAACTCATCAGATTTTCTTGAGGAACAGTTCAAAATCAGCAGACTTATAAGTCTCACAGCCATTGCTCCATTCGTTCCTGTCCTGGGATGGAACATAAACACATTTTTCATCTATAAAGCCATAATAAGAGACCTCATCCGCGACTTCTGAAACAGAACGTGTTTCTTTGCGTATCTTTATTATGACATCCGCAAATGTAACTGCAAGATGCATATCATGGGAAACTATTACGGCAGAGCTTCCCTCAAGCTCATTCAACTTGCCAGACAGTAGTTCCATAGCCTTGACTGCATTATCGCTATCAAGATTACCGGTCGGTTCATCTCCAAAAAGTACCGAGAAATCCGGAAGAATCGCACGCGCAAAAGCCAAGCGTTGCTGCTGTCCACCTGAAAGTTCATTTGCCATCCTGTCTTCGGATATATGCCCAAGACCAAGATCAGACAATACCTGAAAAGCTTTAGCATATGCATCTTTCCGCGAATATCCCTGAAGCATGCGTGTCAATGCAATGTTTTCATAGGCAGTGAAGTTCCTCATCAGATTGGTACTTTGGAATATGAAGTTGAAATGTCTGAGTCTGAACTCCGAAAGCTCATCATCATCATTCCTTGCCCATAATCCCAGAAGATCCACGGAATTCTCCTCATTATCATAAAACAAGAACTTAGAATCCACATGGGGAACAACAGTATTATTCATAAGTCCGAGAACCTCCAGAATAGTACTCTTACCGATTCCAGACTCTCCTACTATGAATATCTTGCGTCCCTTAGGAAGAACCAGATTTTTTATCTCCAATACGACCTTTGAGACTCCATCACGGTAGTCCCTGTCATATGAACACTTCAGGTTTGCTATTTCAAATAATTTCTTCATCTGTCCGACAATAAATTTTCATTAGAATGGATTAAGGAAGATCCTCAACAGGAAGCCAATAGTACTTCAAGCCATTGAAGGTACGTGTATACTTGTACTGTTGAGCCTTAAGACGCTGGAGCATGGAGAACTTACGTCTGAAGTCACTTACAAGGCTTGCATACTCTGCATGTGACACAGCCTGCTGAGAGGCGATTTCCATAATAGTATAGCCTTTAAGCGCACTTGCAGCCTCATTAAGTCCGGCAACCATATCCATGATCTTTCTATAATCGTACTTATTCATCTCCTCATCAGTGATATCCGGCACCATCGATTGGATAAGAGCCTTCATCGCATTAACATATGGCTCTCTATTGTTTGTCTGAGCTACGGCAGCATCATTCACCGGAGCAAGACGCTCGATAAGGGCATTAAGCTCATCGGATGAAATAAATACTACTGGCTTGAAATACTGGCGTCCTGACTTATGTTCCTTGCGAGAATAGCCCTTGAAGGTCACCAATGAATTCGAACGTTTGATCTGCTCATAAACATCTTCACCAAGCTCATGCTTCAGATACTCCTCATTGATATCAAATGATCCTGTAGCGGAACTAGGGTTAAAACCGCCAGAGTTCAGGGAAGCAAGAAGGTCAACCTGGAACTGAACTGATTCCGAACAATACTTGATTGCTTCCTGCATCTGATTAGAAAGTTTGTTGAACTGAACCTGCTGTCCGACCAACGGGAAGTTATGTGAACCGACATACAGATTACTCTTCTTATCATTCACAAGCTCATAACCATCATTTGTCTGCTTGATCTGAACCTTCATAGCTTGGTTCAGTGTCGTATACTTCTTTTCCAAGCTTGCCTTCATCAGGCTTGAAAGCTGATTGTTAAACAAGCCATATGCATCCTCTGTACCATTACGTACCTGAAATCCCATGATGTCTACATCCTTCTGCACAAGCTTGTCAATCAAAGCCTCCCTGCTGATCTTATTATCCGAGCGGTCGTTTCCACAGTCACCGACTACCAGCAGCAGGTTACTATGCTCCTGCTTGAAACCTAGCTTATCCAGAGCGACATTGATACCCTCATATAAAGCCTCCTCCTTAGTCCTGTCATTCTTCGAACTCTTGATACCATACTTTCCTCCATTATCCAGGAACTCATCAAGTTTCGGATTATCGTGACGAGTAAGAGGAATTATCTCAGTTGTATATTCCCCATCGCTGTAATCACGATATATGACAAGACCTATCTTGACATTATATTTGTTGCCGAAGAATTTGCGGCCTTCCTTGATAGCCTCCTTGACTGCCGGATAGAAAGGCTCCATTGAAGAAGTACCATCAATCACGATACCGATATTGATATTCATCATATCCCTGAGCACTTTCTCTGAAAGGCCAAGAGGACTAGTACCGTCAGAATCCGTGAGAATTTTAGCTGAACCTGACTTATCCGCTCCTGGAGGAGGACCGAAAGTAGAACAATTATACAAAACATCTGTTCCATCATCCAGCAATGGGAAACGAAGCTCATCGGGATGCATTCTATAAAGATGCTTGTCATATTTAGTCGACTGCTTGCGAGCGAATGGTTTTGTAGATACGCAATTATCCAATGAAACATCAGAATATATCTTCACAATTTCATTCTCATCAGCAAAATATTCCACATCCTTGTGCTCCCATGTAGGTTCAATACACGATCTCTGGTTCCATGCAACATACGAATGTTCTGAGACCCATCCTTCAAGAATACGGTCAGAGTGTCCTTCAGATGTATGGTAACGCGCCAACAATGCTAGTTCTCCCTCACGCTTCATGACAAAATAAAAGTTCATGTTTGTCTCCAGACGCTTGAACTTATTCTTGTTTCTCGGATTAAAGTACAGCTTACCCATATCAGCATCTGCACCCTTATCTACATTTACGCATAGAAGAGCCTTGTTATATATACCTGCATCATTGGCAGGACACGAATGCCAAATAAGGAGATTCTTCATAGAAATCCATCCCTTGCAATCAGCATACTGAGAAATCAGAGGATATGCAATGTCCTCCTGAGGTTCAGAATACACAAGGGCATAGCCGTTCTTGATCTCGGCAATTCTAAGACGGTCATTCATACTGAGAGTCTTGAACTTGGTAGATCCTCCTGGTGTTGTATATGTCGTATTATCATCTCTGTCGCTATAAACAATCCAGAATGTTAAATTTCTCGGCTGTTTATTCTGACCATAATCTGACGAACGCATCAATGCAGAGGCATCCTTCTCGTACAAAACGACTTTGGACAAAAGGACCTCCGGATAAAACACTTTACATTTGTCCGGAAGAGCCGGCTGCGCAAATAAGGCCGACGCTCCGAACAAGAGCAATGAGAACAGCAATGTAATTCTTTTCATAGTCATATTCACTTTCATATCATTATTCCACATTAGTATTGCTGGAGCATGAAATCCATACTCCTGCACATATTCTTGGTTCCGAATGGGTATTGACGATCCACCTTGAGACCATCGCCTGCAGCATGCCACACTTCTGTGTTTACATAACCCTGAAACTTGTCAAGTTCCAGATTGAAATACAGACTTGCGATCAGTTTTTCATTATACTGGAACCTCCAGAAATCCGGATGTACATACCAACAGAACAACACTGTACTATATGTCGGATTGCCCTGATCATCTATAAAATCATACTCATTCATGAGATTCAATATATTCTCATGATCCACATCTGCATATATTTCATGCGAAGACTTAAGCCTTAACTCGCTTATTATCTTCTTGAAGTCATCTCTGTTATCTCCATCCAGATTTATCTTTACAACGAATGGATCTGAATAGGAATTTGGCAGGTAGAATATAACGGCAAAATCGTCATAGCTTAACGCCGTCTCATATACTTCTTCAAGTCGTTGGCAAAGGTCACCGACAGGGGTCGTCCTGTCATGAGCTATATAATAAAACTCCAACGACTTAGTCTGAGATGCTCCTGCCAACGGCAGAAGTATCAGAAACATTGTATACAGGATCCGTTTCATCACTATCAATAAGTCACTTTTATCACAAGCCTGTTAAGTCTTCCAACACCATCATGTCCGATAGAGAGGACATCTACTGAAGACCATATGCCCAGATTAAGATTACTGCTTACTTCACCAATCGTGGAAACACCTCTATCTTCGGCAGCTAATCCTTGGCATTCTATCTTGATTCCTTTAGCAATCCTATTATTGATGTCGTCTTTAGAAGCAGCAGAATAATCCTTTATGATAGCCTCAACCTCAGCCTGAGTCAATTTCGTGATTTTATATTCCTGCTGAACAATAAATCCAGACACAGGAACTACTTCAGACCAAATATTCGCTCTGATATTCCACACCTTCAGATAATACGTCTGTGACTCTACAGCCGGGATATCGATGAACTTACCATCATAATTACCAGCTATTTCCTTTGTACATTCAGTATCTGCATAAAGAACATATTTCAGTTCAGTATCGCCTGATTCAGTCAAAGCCGAAGCAGTGAATTCATACTTGCCACTAGAAATCTTCGTTACATCGGAAACATCTACAACCGGGACAGGAGAAAGGACTACCTCAGGCTGAACCACCTCCTGAACTTCTTCTTCCTGCTTATTCACATCACTCAAAAGAGCGCCTTCAATCAAATAACCGGCTGCTCCGCTTATCACGAAGACTAGTCCGAGTAAAAATATCTGTGTATTCTTTCTCATAATTTAGAATTTGAATTTAAAACCAGTCGAGAACCATAAGGCCTGGCGACGCAATGTAACACCACTTAAAAGCGAATGTACTGCTACATCCTTTTTACTTCTTGTATCGTAAACGATCGGATAATACTTTCCATCCTCGAAATATGGAGTTCCAGATACAGAATATGCATCCTTTCCATCCATCAGAAGTCCCATGAAACCATACTCATAACCGGCTCTAAGCATAAAATAGGTCTTCCTTCTGTACATATTTATATCCAATCCGATATCTGCAAACGCACTCACATCCAATGTAGCAAAGTCCTTGATCTTTACCAAACCTGTCTTAGCATAAGGCACTGCCTCGATAACACCAGGATTCTGCATATTGAGCTTCGTCATTGTCCCATCAATATTTGATGAATATGCTATCTCATAGTTACCGTTGGCAAGTTTATCCATATATGCATATGCCTTAAATCCAAGATCCCATGAAAGCATCACATGCTTTCCGAGCCTATGTTCAAGTTCAAAATAAAGAGGAACTACGAAATCAATATAATCAACAGTCTCCCTTACCGCATCGGCAGCAATATCATACTTTACAGTAAATGGAGCAAACAGTTTTGAAGAAAGATCATACTTGTACTGAGTATACTGGTATGAAATCTTATTTTCATTCCATAATTCCAGTCTACTGGCCGAAACACCGATACCAGCGTAAAAACCCATCTTTGATGACTGGCCGCAGCGTACAGTCTTGCCGAAATCCAGGCTCAACTCCATAGCAGCTGAATTTGATTTTACATTTTTCGGAGCTGTCACTTTATACGCATAAAGCGGCGCATAAGAATAGCGCAATTTTATTCTGCCCTTTCTCGGATTGAATCTGAAGGTAACAACGTCATAGTTGAAACCTTGAAAAACAGTATCAACACCTACCTCAACATCAAAATCATCAACATAAGGGTCTCCAGATGGGAGTATAGCCTGACCAAATTCATTATAAACAACATCTTTGCCATCTACTTTCAAAGTAGAAAAATGTCGCATGTCACGCTCAGAATATTTGTCACCTTCGTTTACGATGAAAAATCGTCCTTTAGGAAAGTCCCTGTCGGTTTCAAGTTTTCCTGTCACTGATTCTATGAGACAGGCGTCTGTTTCGGGATCATACCTGAGCATCATCGTCATATCAAAATCATTCCCATGATACTCTTCGGTAGAGAACGCATATCCCCCATTATCAATATAAGACACGCTTTTAAGGAATAGAATCGGAATATGCCATAATCCTCCGTCATACCTCATGTTTCCCTTGGCCACATCTTTGATTACAACAGTGATGTTTGAAGCATATTCAGTCATGGTCCTTGCATATTCGGCTACCGAGACCGTATTCAGATACGATTCTGCACCTATCATGTCGCACAAAACCGAGGCATCTTCACTAACAAACAAAGCTTTGTAAAACTCAACAGATTCCTCATCATACAACGATGAAAGACGCTCATATTCCTCCAGATGTGAAAGGACCTTTGAATTTATATGTCGTCTTTCAGCATTTGACAAGGACTGTGCTCCCGCCGGGAAAGGCAGGAACATTATGACCACATATAATATTATATACAGTCGCTTCATGGGCTAAACAAAATAGTTCAATAAAAATCCGATCAGCAAACCCGCGAGGGATACTCCAACCCATATCCATGGGCTGAATGACTTCTCTTCAACAGGTACATTAGCCTTTATTACAGTTGCTTTTGGATTTGACGGAGCTGCTGCAGGAGAAGCTGAAGCCACAACGGTCTGCTTCATATTACCCTTGACAAGGGCTGGCGCCTCCTTCGCTTCCGGCTCCTCAACAGATTCCTGATTCTGCTCCGGCTCTTCCGTTTTCTCAGCAGGTACATCATATGATGCAAGCCATGCCGGTCTTGGAGAATCTCCATTCAAAATCTTGGCTGCAAAATCAGCAAGCTGAGCAGCAGTAGGACGCTCCCACGGTGCCTTCGCCATACATGACTGGCATACCATATTCAACATCTCAGAAAAATCTTCAGGAAGCTCAGGAATTTCTGCTCCCTGCTTCAAAAGACTTCCTCCCATACCACAGAAAGGAAGTTCTCCTGTAGCCAATTCAAACACAGAAACTCCTAGCGACCAGATATCGCTGGCCTTTACAGCCTGATACTGCTTGCTGAAACGTTCAGGTCCCATATATGAAATGGCACCGGCAGAATTGAGAGACATCGCACTCTTACGCAAAGTAGCACGAAGCTGCTTGCTGATGCCGAAATCTGTCACCACAAAATCCCCATTCTTAAGAATCAGGATGTTGTCAGGCTTGATGTCCTGATGAATGATCGGGGGCTGTTTTGAGTGAAGATAAGCCAGACCCGAGGCAACATCTCTGATAAAGCGCCAGAGATCCTCTTCGCTCATGTTTCCTGCATTCTTTGTTACAGAGCCATCCGGGCAATACGGCATTACGAGATACGGACGCTTATCCTCAGCATTGACTCCGAGGTAGTTAGCATGGAGCAGATTCGTGTGATTCAGTTCAAAAGAGATCTGAAACTCCTTCTTAAACTCCTGAAGTCCCTTCTCATCCATTGACACATAGACCTTTATGGCCACTTCAATATCTGTCGCCTTATCTATTGCGACCCATACTTCACCAAAGGTTCCGCTGCCGACAAAGCGTTCCAGCTGATATCGGTTATCAAGTAAGTATCCTTCAGAGTATTTCATATTATCGTGAGATGATTGATTTCAAATTAAAGTGAATGGCATTGCTGTCGTCAATTGTAATCACACCCATGAAAAAGGCTGCAACAATCAGAACAAGAAGCAATATTACAATGATCAGAGCTATCTTCAACATAAGTTTAGAACTCTTAGGTCTGCTTATCTTGGCAGTATCCATAGGAGTCACAGTACTGGTAAGCTCTTCTTCCTTGACAGTCATACATTCAAACATGGCAATGGTGACATTGTCATATCCACCAGCCTCAAATGCAGCATTGAAAAGAGAATTTCTATAATCATCAAGGCTGCCGTTCTCCTTCATGAGGATATCAAGTATCTCTTCATCCCTGACAAGGCCGCAAAGACCGTCAGTACATAGAAGAAGATAATCTCCTGCCGAAAGTTTCTTGCATACATAATCAGGCTGAGCCTTGGTCGGAGAATCTCCAAGGCTTCTGGTTATGATGTTGCTGTTCGGATGGTCAAATGCCAGTTCCGGATCCAGCTTTCCAGTGTCCACAAGTTCCTGGACATAAGAATGGTCATTACTGAGTCTGCTCAAACCGGACTGACGGTTGAACAAGTAGGCTCTTGAATCTCCACACCAGACAATATGGGCGACATTGTCGACCACCCAAGCCATCACGACAGTGGTTCCCATTCCCGATGTGGACGGATCTTCCTTCACCTTCTTTTTTATCTGAGAGTCAGCAGTTACTATGGCCTTTTTCATAAAGGCTTCTATATGATTGCTGCAATCAGAAATGGACTTAAAGTCCTTGACCTGATTGAACGAGTCGCGTATACTGTTGACAGCCAGTTCTGAAGCAACTTCTCCGGCATTCATTCCTCCCATTCCATCAGCCACGACAAGAACACAGCCGTTTTCACCTAATGGAAAGACTTCATTGGAATCGCCGGGCACGAACCAGTTGTCAGCTTTCGACAGATCCGGAGTCACGATAAAGTTATCTTCATTATTGCTGCGAACCAAGCCTACATTAGTAGCAGCCGTCATTTTGAAGGTAATATCAGACATAATTTTATTGAAAGTGATTAAACATAGTATGGTGGCAGCCTTAAACTGCCACCATACGGGTCAGATTTTCAGAATAGGATCCAGATTAGTCAAGTTCCTGACCGAAATCATAGAATCCACCTGTATCAGGAACTACATACTGAGCGCCTTCATACTCACGGATTGTCTTGTTGATCTTGTTGTAGAGGATGTTGTAATCCTTCTGTGCCGACATGAAGCTCTGCTTGCCAGATACGAGGTAACGGTTGATAAGAGCAACATTCTCACGGAGGTCACGGATCTCTTCGATAGTCTCACATTCCTTATACTGTTCGTTAGCCTGACGGATGAACTCACTGATAATCTCGAGCTGGTTCATCTTTGAAGCCTTTTTGAACTGCTTGAAAGCAGCATCTGTGTGGATAAGGTTGAGCGGAAGGGTTACATCCTTACGGCCAAAAGCCTGGGCAGCGCATGAAGACATTCCTGAAATGATAAACGCAGCTGTCATGAGCATCAATAAAATCTTCTTCATAATGTTAGTGTTTTTAAATTGTTATTTAATTAGAACTTTTTCAAAACTTTCTCTTTCTTCTTGTCAAGAACTGGTGCCTGGTCGTCCTCTGCATAAATCTTCAGAGCCTTCTCTGCCTTCTTAGCCTGCTCCTCAGCCTCAGCCTTTGCCTTTGCCTCAGCCTCCTTGAGCTTATTCTCAAGCTCCTGGATCTTTGACTGTGCATCCTCGACATTCTGGCCTGCAGCAGCAGCTACGTCAGCCGCATTCTGAAGTTCGTCACGGAGAGTCTGCGCATTCTCAAGGAGAGCTTCACGCTCAGCCTGTGCAGCCTCAAGCTTCTGCTGTACGCGCACGCGCTCCGCTGCAGAACGGTTCTGAGTGCTTTCGAGCTCATCATTCAGAGCATCAATCAGTTCGTCGCTCTGAACAAGATCCTGCTGAACCTGCTCAATCTGCTCCTGCTTAGCCTTAAGATCTGCATCATACTTCTTGGCCTGAAGAAGATTCCAAGTAACAAGACCTCCGATTGCAAGAACGAGAATGATTGCCATAATCCAGAGAGCACGCTTGTATGGACGAAGAGCCTGCTGACGGAAGAGGCTGAGACGCTCAGTCATTCCAATACTGCTTACAAGACTCTGCTTGCCCTGAGGAACGATGAATCCCATAAGAGGGCCCTTGGATGAAAGACGGATCTCGTCACCAGAGTTAAGTATCTTCTCACCCTGAATAGCCTCACCGTTTACAATTGTAGAGTTTGTCTGCGAAAGCGGAATGATCTTCCAGTTCTCACCATCCTTAACGATAGCTGCATGACGACGGCTTACAGTCTCGAAAGCCTCATCAAAACGTACCTGACATGCTGAATCACGGCCGAGCTCAACCTGATCTACGATGATCTTCTGAGACTCACCTGCATGATGATACAAAGACTCTGTCTTGTGCTCCAGGATATAATACTGACGTCCTGATGCATTGAAGACAGCCGCCATTCCGGCGCCGACAGAACCGGCTACGGTTCTTTTGTAGTTTGCCTCCATAATAAATAGGGTTTTAGTTTAATTTATAAAGTGTTGTTAATGTCATATTTAAGTTTCACATCTCCAATGGTAATGATGTCTCCATCATTAAGAAGTCTGCCGCTGCCGCTTACCATGTCTGAATTCACATAGGTTCCATTCATGGAATTTTTCCATGTGCAGCTTTCCGCATCCCACTGGCCGTCCCTTATCTGCCAATATGAAGCACCTATGTTTTCCAATGTACAATGCCTTCTTGAAATATACGACTCAGAGTAATCTGCAATCGGTATGGAGTTTATTCCTTCTCTGCCGATTGTAAGCAATCTTCTGCCACTCTCTTTCACAAGTTCATTGAGATCATACGTCTTGCCGTACTCTTTTCCCTGCATGACTTTTAGAACCTTTATGTGTGACGATGAAGCAGACGTTCCTTCCTGTTCCGTGTTGCTTACCCCCCTAAAGCCGACGTCTGGCAACAGTTCCATTGCTTCTTTTGCAGAATGTATCCTATCTTTCAGATCAGGAACCAGACATTTTGCAATCAGGCTCACCCACTTTTCCCCTTCCGGTGCGGATGCAAGCCTCATTCGGTCCCAATCTCCCGCCTTTCCTCTCTTCTGATAATACACAAGATCGTTCTGATCCTCAAGTTTTCCGAACGGGAGTTCTCCTGTTATAAGCTGATACATCATAACTCCGAAAGAAAACATATCGGTCGTAGGAAGGACAGTACTGTTTCCTCTGGCACGATTCACCTGCTCCGGCGGCATATATGCATATGTACCGAAAATCTGAGTCGGCTTACCGAAAATATTCCTCTCTGTCATTCTTTTATTACGGTCTCCACTAATGCCGAAATCAGTTAGAACCGCAGTGCCGTCAGCCTTAAACAGAACATTCTCCGGCTTAAGATCCCTGTGAACCTTACCATTTACATGAAGATCATGCAATCCGCTAAGGACATCATATGCTATACGAGATAACGGGATGTCAGCCTTTCCCACATATTTGGATAAATCACCTCCGTCACAAAATTCCATGACCAGAAACGGATTACCCTTGAAATATCCGGAATCAACAGAATGTACAAGATTGCGACTCTTGATGCAGCTTGTCTTATACTCCATTTCAAAGCGACTTATAAGAGGCTGCCTTATCGTAGATGGCACATCCCAAAGACGCAACAATTTGAGAGCCCAGACTTTATTATCCCTGTCCTTCACCTGATAGACAACACCGAACGAACCTTGGCCAAGGACCTTTTCCACACAATAATTCATGCCGACCATATCTCCTGGTCGGCAATCACAACGTTCTGGTACTATCGTACCGTTTGTGAAAGAAGAATCCATCATTTTTGGAACCTATAGCGTCGCCCCCCTATAACAACAACACAATCCGGCTGAAGCACTATCACAGCTTCACCCAAAGCATCTACAGGAATAAGTCTGTATGTATCAGCTGTTTCCCGGGCCACATCCACAATCAGATTTTCCGGAATATCCCGCACTGTTGCCTTAAGAGAAGAAGCGGGCTCATCAACACATGTCTCAATCTTCGTAACCTGAGGGGTAGAAGGGCCGCCTTTAACTGTTGCGCCACAATTAGGGCAGTATTCAACATAACCTATGATAGGATAACGGCACTTCGGGCACTGGGTTTCCTTTTCCTGATCAAGAACTGCTGTCGCATCCATTACAGTAGCCGCCAAAAACTTGCGAGAAGGCTTTGATTCAGCAATTACAGGTCCACCGAACGCAACGGTCTCCAACATCGGATTCTTCGTACCCGACACTGACTCAACCGGCTCCGATTCAACATCAATCACAGACACAACTTCCTGCGCAACAGATTCTGACGCAGGCACACGATCTTCTACTACAGGTTCAAAAGATTCCTCCTCGCACTTCTCACATTGTACAGCAGAATCCAGATTGAACCATCCGCAGTTGTTACATCTTTTCATAGGAATGGATAACACAAGATTTAATGATGTAAAGTTACCCTTACACAATGACTTTTCCAAATTTTTCTATAATTTTGTATAAACATCAGAAATAAAAAACATGATCCGAAAGTTGACAACACTCCTCAGCCTTGCAATGGCAATGCTAGCCTGCGCACCTGCCCCCGACAACTCAATCAACGTCGTCCCTTATCCAAATGAGGTGAACATCAAATCAGGCTCATTTGATGCAGCCGGGGCTGAGTTCCATTATGCTCCGGAGCTTGATGAAGCCTCAATAAACATCATCGAAGGCCTTGCCGGCCAGCTTTCGCTGGTGAGCGGCAAGAACAGCACCGTCGATGCGGACGGGTCAAGAGACGGATTCATATTCACCGCCAATCCCCAGCTTGCAGAAGAAGCTTACCGACTGAATATCAGCAAGAAGGCAGTATGCGTAGAGGCATCTTCACTCAGGGGATTCAATTACGCGGTACAGACGATCAAGCAGATGCTTCCGGCCGA
>JAEIGA010003421.1_pt1 | contig 24872 bp, 19 predicted proteins | sample 9270691 | NCBI WGS metagenome assembly JAEIGA01 (sample SAMN17057246, study PRJNA624740) | gut metagenome | biome: biome; isolation source: fecal sample | host: Bos grunniens | place: China: Xizang | collected 2019
GCCATCTTGAATCTTGCGGATGAGGACCTTGCTTCCGGTAAAAAGTTCGTGCGTCTTCGTTTCGGACACGACAATATCCTTCAGACTTTCTTTGCCCACTGCGGTATTGAAGGCTGGAGAATTCACGAGAAGCTTGAAGACACCATGGCAGAATGGAATTTGTCCCGTTTCCCCATGGCGAGCAATATGCAATGCATCTTCTACCGCAAAAAGGGCGATGACCGCGTACTCTTCAGAATGCTTCTGAACGACAGCGAGTTACAACTCCCCATCGAGCCTGTTTGCGGCCGCATCTACGATTGGAAAACCTTTAGAAACTATATGCAACCGCGCATTGAAGAAGGCAAGGTTATCGCAGCACCTTACATCAAATACCCCTACCCGCTTCGATAAAAGCCGGGAAGAGCCATAAAACGAAGAAACCGGCCTACAAGGTCGGTTTCTTCGTTTATGCAATGTTTTACTTATGCGAGTTTGCGCGCAAGTCTCTCGCGGATGGCCGCAATAAATTCTGCTGAGGTAACCGCCTTGGGGGTGATACCTTCCATCAGATTGACAAGGTCCTTGGTTACGATGCCCTCATTAAGGGTATCAAAACAAGCTGCCTCCAATTGGTCGGCATAGTTCACAAGGGCTGAAAGGCCGTCCAATTCGCCTCTCTTGCGAAGCGCACCAGACCAGGCGAAAATAGTTGCCATCGGGTTGGTAGAAGTCTCCTCCCCTGCCAAATACTTATAATAGTGGCGCGTAACCGTACCGTGTGCCGCTTCATATTCATATTTTCCGTCAGGGCTCACCAGCACGGAAGTCATCATGGCCAAAGAGCCAAAGGCCGTAGAAACCATGTCGCTCATCACGTCGCCGTCATAGTTCTTGCACGCCCAGATAAAGCCACCTTTGGAACGAATCACACGGGCTACCGCATCATCAATCAAGGTGTAGAAATAGCTCAAGCCCAACTCCTCGAACTGTGCCTTGTACTCTTCGTAAACCTCGGCAAAAATGCTCTTGAACTGCGCGTCGTAAGTCTTGGAAATGGTATCTTTGGTCGAAAACCATAGGTCTTGACGGCTATCGATGGCAAATTTGAAGCAGGAATGAGCAAAGGAGCGAATGCTCTTATCCGTATTGTGCATACCCTGAAGCACGCCGGCTCCTTTGAAATTCTGGATTACTACCTCCTGATGTTTTCCGCTTTCTCCATCAAAGACCAAACGGGCCACACCCGGCTCATCCGCACGGATTTCCACACTCTTATACACATCACCATAAGCGTGACGGGCAATAGTAATCGGGAGTTCCCAATTCTTTACCGCCGGTTTGATAGAAGGAATGATAATGGGGGTGCGGAACACGGTGCCATCCAAAATGGAACGAATGGTGCCATTGGGTGACTTCCACATTTGATGCAGTTTGTACTCATCCATACGCTGATGATTGGGCGTAATGGTCGCACACTTCACTGCCACGCCATATTTTTTGGTCGCCTCGGCAGATGCCACGGTGATTTTATCTTCCGTTTTATCACGCTCGGGCAAGCCCAAATCATAGTATTCAGTCTTCAGCTCCACGAAAGGGAGAATCAATTCATCCTTAATCATTTTCCAAAGGATACGGGTCATCTCATCCCCATCCATCTCCACAAGCGGAGTCGTCATTTTAATTTTTTCCATCTTTCTCGAAATTATCAGGACAAATATAATAAAAAAAAGGAGATGACGGTTGTGATGTCATCTCCTTATCATTAAATTTAGCTCTATGCTTTGAATTCGAAATTACTCAGCTTTGCCGTCAGAACCCAATACATTCACAATCTTGTGAGTGTAAAGCTTCTTCATCTCGTCACGTGCGGGACCGCAGTATTTACGAGGGTCGAATTCGCCGGGTTTCTCAACGAATACCTTGCGGATAGCAGCGGTCATAGCCAAACGTGAGTCAGAGTCAATGTTGATTTTGCAAACAGCGCTCTTGGAAGCCTCACGAAGCTGCTCCTCGGGAATACCTACTGCATCAGGAAGTTTGCCACCGTTGGCGTTGATGCTGTCCACATACTCCTGAGGTACTGAAGAAGAACCGTGGAGAACGATGGGGAAGCCAGGAAGTTTGGCCTCAATCTCGTGAAGGATATCGAATGCGAGAGGGGGAGGTACAAGACGACCGGTCTTCTCGTCGCGGGTACACTGCTCGGGTTTGAATTTGTAAGCACCGTGGCTGGTTCCGATGGAGATAGCCAAAGAGTCGCAACCGGTACGGGTAGCGAAGTCAATTACCTCCTCAGGACGGGTATAGTGAGACTCTTCAGCCTGAACCTCATCCTCTACACCGGCCAAAACGCCCAACTCAGCCTCAACGGTTACATCGTACTGGTGTGCGTAATCAACCACTTTCTTGGTAAGAGCAACGTTCTCCTCGTATGAAAGGTGAGAAGCGTCGATCATTACAGAAGAGAAGCCCATATCAACGCAGCTCTTGCAGATTTCGAAAGAATCACCGTGGTCGAGGTGGAGAACAATCTGAGGATTTTCCCAACCCAACTCTTTTGCATACTCAACTGCACCCTCTGCCATGTAGCGAAGAAGAGTTTGGTTTGCATAGTTACGAGCACCTTTACTAACCTGAAGAATAACAGGAGATTTGGTCTCTGAAGCGGCCTGGATAATAGCCTGGAGCTGCTCCATGTTGTTGAAGTTGAAAGCAGGGATTGCATAGCCACCTGCAACAGCCTTTGCGAACATTTCTTTGGTGTTTACAAGGCCAAGTGTTTTGTAAGATACCATAATAAATATAAAGTTATAATTGAATTCTACTGCTTTGTGGCCCGAAAGCCACCAAAATCACGCAAAATTAGTTATTTTTGCACAAAATATGAAATAATTATCAGGGTTTATGCAAGAAAAAGTCATCATATTCACAGCGCCCTCCGGCTCGGGCAAAAGTACCATCATCCAACATCTGCTCGGGATTCACCCCGAATTTGAATTTTCCATTTCGGCAACGACCCGCTCACCGCGTGGGCAAGAGCAAGACGGTGTGGAATACTATTTCAAAAGCGTGGAGGAATTTGAGCGTCTGGTAAAGGAGGATGCGTTTGTGGAGTACGAACAAGTCTATTCTACGGTGTCGTATGGGACTTTGAAAAGCGAGGTGCAGCGCATTTGGGACAAGGGTAATGTGATTATTTTTGACGTGGATGTCAAAGGGGCGTGGAACCTCAAACGCTATTTCGGCGAAAAAGCCCTCTCTATCTTGATTCAAGCCCCCTCCATGGAGGAATTGCGCCGCCGTCTGGTATCTCGCGGAACGGATGCGGCAGAAGCGATTGAGGAACGCTTGAACAAAGCGCAATCCGAGTTGGATTTTGCCGACGGGAAATTTGACTGCTGCCTGATTAACGACAAATTGGACGAGACGCTCGCGCAGGCAGAAGCCTTGGTGGATGACTTTCTGGCGAAATCCTAATCCCCACGCATCGTAAAATTGGGAAAGAGCATGGTTAAGACTTCGGGCGACGGGATGACCGTTTTGTATTGCGGGAGTTTCAATCCCCTGCATATCGGACATTTGGCCATACTCCAAAGTCTATGTGCCACGCCGGAGGTAACGCGTGTCCTGCTGGTCGTATCGCCGAAAAACCCCTTGAAAGACAGCATTTCCAAAGACAGTGCATCGGCTCGTTTTGCAGCGGCACAAGAAGCCTTGCTGCGCCATCCCGAACTTTGCGGGAAAGTGGTTGTCAGCGACATAGAACTGAATATGCCGGCACCCCATTACACCATACGCACGCTGGATACCCTCTCCGCCCAAACACCCTCGGAGCATTTTGCCCTGGCCATTGGCGGCGACCAATTGGACGATTTTCGCCGTTGGAAAGATTACGAAAAAATTCTGCTGAAATATGGTCTTTGGGTTTATCCGCGCAAGGGTTTTAACTGCGTGGCGCTGCGGGAAGAACTCTTAAAAGAAAACCCTCTTTATCAAATTCGCTTGATTGAAGCCGCCGAGGTGGATGTCTCTTCCACCCTTATCCGCGAAGGTCAGCTCTCCGACGAACACCTTATGTAATTGGTTATACGCGATTGTTACACGACGCGCTTTGTTATGCGCCGAGAAGGACTTTGGCGTTTTCGATGGCCTCGGGAGTAAGGGTAGAGCCGGACAACATACGGGCAACTTCCTGTACGCGCTCTTCTTGATTGAGACGTGACAAGGTCGAAACGGCGCGGCGAGACATAGCGGAGGCGCAAGAAGCATCTGCCTGCGAAACCACTTCCTCAAAATGTTTGGAAACGACATAATGCGCATTGCCTTTGGCGGCCACCTGCGGCAAATGCGTGATGGCAAAGACTTGCATATGCTCGCCCATTGCACAAATCATAGAGCCCATACGGTCGGCCACGCTACCGCTGACTCCGCTATCAATCTCATCAAAAATCATGGTGGGCATTTGGGCATAACGAGCCATCATATCCTTGAGGCTCAGCATAATACGGGACATTTCACCGCCGGATGCACACTTGGCAACATCCTCCAGCTGCGTACCATTGGCCGAGAAAAGGAAACTGACCTTGTCCGCACCGGTCGGGCCATAAGCCGAAGAAGTCAGAGCATTGTCAGCATCCGACAACAGACTTTGCACCTGTACCTCAAAACGGGCATATTCCAACTCCAAAGAACGAATCGAAGCTGTAATCGCCTCCGAAAGAGGGGTGGCAGCCTGCACACGGGACTGGTGAAGTTGCTCGGAAAGGGCGGCTAATTTTTCTGCCTCTTTCTTGGCTTCCTTACGCAAAGCATTACACTCAATCTCCAAAGCCCCTGTATCAGACAACTGGGCAGAAAGAGAGTCGCGATAAGCTATCAATTCGGCCTCATTGGCACATTCATATTTACGCAACAGACCCTGTAAGAGAGATAAACGCTCTTGTACTTGCTCCAAACGCACGGAAGAATCGTCAAAAGACTGATTTCTATCATCCACGTCCGCTACGACATCTTCGATTTCCAAACGGGCCGACTCCAAACGCTCAGCCAACTGCTCACATTCGGGATAGAAAGAAGCCAGACGGCGTAATTCTTTTTCAGCCAGACGCAGACGCCCATCCAAGGACAGGTTCTCCCCTTCGGCTGAAAGGCTCTCATAAGCCGCTGATAGAGAGATTTTTATCTGTTCCGCATGGGAGAGGCGTTTCTCTTCTTCCATCAACTCTTCCAACTCTCCCTCGCGCAAAGACGCCTTATCCAGACGTTCCCACTGCATCTGACGCCAATCTCTCTGCTCGTCAGCATTGGCAATCTGACTCTCTAATTGAGAAAGCTTGCTATTTATCTGGTTCAAAAGAAGATAGCACGCTTTATATTCGCCCAAAAGCGTCTCATTTCCCGCAAAATAATCGAGGAGACTCAACTGAAAATGACGGTCGTTGAGCAAAAGATTCTGATGCTGGGAGTGGATATCCAGCAAATAGGCCGAAATTCGCGCCAAAAAAGGCAAAGACGCAGGACAATCATTGACAAAACAACGCGAACGGCCGCTACGGGAAAGCACACGGCGCACAATCAGACAGGAGGGGTCCCACTCCATATCTTCCTGCTCAAAAATTGTCTTCAGCGAAGGATTGGGAGAGGCAAATTCCGCCTCCACGGTACAAGTTTCAGCCCCTTCTGCAATGGCTGCGGCATCGGCTTTGGCACCCAATGCCAAACGCAAAGCCCCAATCAATATAGACTTTCCGGCACCCGTCTGTCCCGTAATAATGACAAGACCCTCCGGAAATTCAATATCCAGAGAGTCAATCAAAAAGTAATTCTTTATCCTTAAAAACGAAAGCACGGCTTAAGTAAGCAAGAGCTGAATAGGCTTAAAGCTCTTCCTCTGCCATACGGTAATCCAACTCCCCTGCCTCAAATTCTGAGATAGCCACGAGGGTGGATTTAGGAAGACTTTCGTAGTATTTGGAGATTTCAATCTGCTCGCGATTCTCAAATTCTTCCTCCATAGAGGTCTCACGAGAATCTTTGAATTCCTCCAATTTCTTGGCGAGCTCTTTCTTTTCAGCCAATGAAAGCTGGTTGGCACGCTTTGAAATAATGGAAACGGACTCATAAATGTTGCCGGTAGGAGCAGCAAAATCACACAAATCTCTGGTCTGCGTATTGTTAGGAATGTTTTTGTTCATATCTAAATAATTTTATTGTCTATTTAAGTATACTGCGTTTTGTATGACGAGTTTCAAAAATTTTACTTTGCCGCATCATTTTTTTGTGTCGCGGCAGCCCCTTTGCTCTTGATGGCCTCTTGTCTTTCCTTGAATTTTCTATCCTTGACAAAATCACGCTCGCTCATCGTATCATCCTCTGTCTCACCCACATAGTGGCCCAACGCCTTTTGAGAGCGACGATGCATCAAGTCCAATTCACGACGATATGAAGACTGCGGATACTCGCCCAAAAAATTGAGATAATCATCCTGGAATGCGATATAGCGCTCTTTCTGTTTTTCAGGCACACTCAAACGCGCATATTTATAGGAAGACATGGCAATGTAATATAAGATATCCTCTCGATAGATATTCTCGGCGTTGTCTTTCAAGATATTACGGAAAGCCACCTTGGACGCAATATAGTCTTCCATATTATAATAAAGACGCGCAGCCTCGTAAGCTTTGGTATCCAAACGCCACTGCAAATCCTCTTTCATTTCCTTGCAGCGAGCGCGGGCCGTACTATCGGGAGCATAGTCTGAAATATACTCATCAATCGCAGCCATAGCCTTATGGGTAGGAGCCTGATCCAACTCATAGCGCAAGGTCTGTTTGTAGAGACATTCCAAACGCAAGAAAGTCGCCTCTGAAGCGAAAGGACTGGTCGGATAAACCTCCAGGAATTTCTGGAAATTGGTCTCCGCCGTGTAGAAATCGCGATAATTATAATTGCTCTTACCCCAATAAAACTGCACGGTATCGTCAATGGAAAGACCGCTGGTCAGCATGGAAAGACTCTCGAAAAGGTCTGCAGCACGGTTATACTTGCCCTTTTCGTAATAATCCATCGCCGCCTTGTATTTCAAATTGACGTCATTACTCTTCAACAAGGCCTCATATTCCGACTTGCAGGAAAAGAGGCAAACCAGGGCTGAAAAGATGAAAATAGAGCGAAATGCAAATCGTTTCATAAATAGAAAGATTTAGTCTTTGATGGTAATGGTAATCTTAAAGGCACCCTGATCCAAAAATCCATATTGGAAATCCGGCAGACAATAGACGGCATAAATCTGGAACACCTTATCGGACAACCTCTTACAATCCTTGTTGTAATCTGAAAAATCCTTACCCCATTTGTACTCACCGGGATAGTAGCAGTAGGCACCACAGGTCTTGCCACCCGGAACAGGCACCATCATACCCGTATAGAAAGGATCAAAGGTAATTCTGTCATTTTCCTCTACCATAAACTCCATATAGTCGGGAGGATTCATGGACAAACCTGCCGCGGTGTACTCCTCTGCCGCCAGACCTTCGGTATAAGGTTTCATCACGCGATATACCTCTGAATCCGTCGCCTTGAAGAGTTCACAATCATAGGCATGTTCAAATATACAATCATCCTTGTAAGTACAATCGGCAAATTTCTCAAAAGTCAGTTTGCGTTTGACCGTAATGGTAATCTGTTGCTTCTGCAAGCTGTTTTCCTGGCCCACCAACTTCAGACGCATGATATATTTGCTTCCGGGACGCACCTTGGAAAGGTCGGAAAAGGACAACATGACATTGGCAGAGAGCGCCTTGGGAGCAAAAATCACATTTTTAGTCGCCAAGGTGAATACACCATTGGGGTCTGTGTCGCACCAAAGGGAGTCTGCCACGGAACCTGTTGCGGTCGTATCATACTGAAACTGAACCTTTTGCTGCATCATGGCTGTACCATTGCGGTAAATAGGAATGGTAATGATGCCCTCATCTTCGGCAGACACCTCCACATTCAAAACCGTAGAGGCAAATCCACAACTTCCCTCCGGCTCACTACCGGGGGTGTACAAAGGGCCTACATGGTCCTTGTCGCAGGAGGCCACGCCGCACAGAAGCGCAATCGCCACACAGCAAGGGGCCATCAAGGAGCCCAAACGGGCTAATTTATTGAATATAAGGGTTCTGGTCATTGGCATTGATATTAGGATTGTTGTCAATCTCCACCTGCGGAATCATCAAAATACATTCGATATAGTCAGCAGGGAATTGGAGATACTCCGCATATTTAGACAGGTAATTGGTATGGTTGGAAACCTCGCCGCCGGGAAGTTCCCAATAACGGGTCCAACCTTTGGCAAGACGGAGGATATCGAAAATACGACCTGTCTCACCCCACAATTCGATACGACGCTGCAACAGAATCATATCCAACAAGGTCGTCACCGTTCCCACAGACGCGAAAGTCTGGATATTACCGGTCAAAGCATCCAAGCTGGAACGGAGATAATAAGGGTCACGACGGGAAATAACCTGCCAAATGGCATCGCGGGCCTCCGTATATTTGGCTTGACGACAAAGCGCCTCTGCCAAAATGATATACACCTCTTCCAAACGCATAAAGATATAATCTCCCAAATAGGCTTTTTGATCCGCCCACTGGAATTTATGCTGATTGTAGTTGATATTGGCACCATAAGACCAGCTTTCTCTGGGCACGCCGATATTGTCGTTCCACCATCCTTTGCGGATGTCGGTGCTGGATATCTGCTGGTAAAGCCAGTTGCTGATACATTTGGGGGCCTCTGCCGCATAATAGACATTGGTCGCCGCATCCATGTGAGAGTAGAATGAAGCATAGACCTGGCACTGCTCTGAAAGCACTTGCGCGCCCCACAGGATAGAAGACATGGAAACGGTGTTGAAAGGAGTTTTGCCCGTCACCCAAGACTTGTCTTCGTTGTTGAAAGTGCCTTTGGTTACAGCAGCCTCCTCACGGGAAAGAAGACGGGCTGACGTACCATTAATCACGGCTTTACAAGCTTCTTCCGCTTTCTTCCAATCATTTTCCACCAAGGCCACACGGGCTTTGAGCAAATTCGTAGAGCAAGAATCCAAATGAGAAATATGCTCTCTGGACATTTTCGACTCCCTAAAGAGAGAAAGCGAGGTGTTGATATCACTATTGATTTGGTTGTAGACATCCTGCACCGTGCCACGGCCTTTTCCGGTTGTTCCGGTCACCGTCGGTTCGGTGTAGATAGGCACGCCGGGGAGTGTCTCGTGTCCGACCAAAGTCTGCTGGAAGGACTGAATCAACATAAAATAGGAATAAGCACGTGCTGCATAGGCCTGTGCCGCCACATTCTTGATGGTCGCCTGATCGCCCTCCACGGTAGGAACGGCAGAAAGAATGTAGTTGCAGTTACCGATAATCTGATAAAAATAGGTCCAGGTAAAGTAGCAACGCCAGATTTTGGCTGTATAGCGCTGACGCTGTTCGTAGCAATAATCCTTATAGAACCAACCGGCACCTTGCGCAGTCTGTACCATATCTTCACCCATCAAATCCGCAGCCAAAGTCACCGCCATATTACCAAAACATTGATGGGCATTGGCTGTCACGAAATCGATGCGGTTGTACATCGTCGAATAGATACCGTTCATCGCCACCTTCATAGACTCTGCATCTTTGAGAATCATGGATTTATCCACTTCCGTTGACGGATTGGTATCCATCAGATGCGAACAGGACGAAAAGGCGAGAACAGACAGGAATATATAAATTAACTTCTTCATCATCGCTTAAAATTTAAGATCGACACCAAGAGACACCGTACGGCTCGGCGTATAAGTGTAGGAGGTACTACCGGTGAAACTTGCCTGAGGATCAAGTCCTTGCATATTAGAGAACAAGAGAAGGTTTTCGCCTGCCAGATAGAAACGCACCTGTTTGATTTTGGCATTGGAAAGCCATTTTTCAGGAAGCGAATAACCGACGCTGGCACTCTTGATTGAGAAGTAGGACGCATCCACGAGGAAACGGTCGCTCGCTACGGTCACCAAATCGGTCATCGCACGCGGAACGTCGGTTACCTGACCGGGCTTGGTCCAACTACGAAGGGCGTGACGGTGATAGGTCTGTCCCGGATAAGACGGCTCCATCAAGGTTCTATACACGCTGTCATAGATTTTTCCGCCGATGGAATAGGTGAACATCAAGCTCAAATCCAAACCTTTATAACGGGCTGAGGTTGAGATAGATCCGTAGAGGTCAGGAATGCGGTTGCCCAAAAGATATTTGCAGGAAGAAGCCACGGTCGCATCATTGGTCACATACTCGCTATTGGGAATGGGACTGCCGTCTGCTGCCTTCTGATAAGCCCAATACAATTGCTGTCCGGTCGCAGGATCGACACCCGCACTCTTGGACAAGTAGAAGGTGTTGAGAGGAATTCCCTCACGAATGATATAGTTACCGGAAAGGATATCGCTGCCGTCACCGGTGAGTTTGAGCACCTTGTTAGCCAAAGAAGAAGCAATCACCGTGATATTCCAGTAATAATCCTTATCGGAGAAAATATCCACGCCAAAGGTCATATCCACACCTTGATTAACCATACTTCCGACATTGGCATAATAGCCGGGGAAACCGGTAGAAATCGCCAAAGGATAATCGAGAAGGAGGTCCGTGGTCAAGCGGTTGAAGTATTCGATGGTACCGCTGAAACGGTCAAACATTCTAAATTCCACACCCACATTGAGGTTGCCGTTTTTCTCCCAGGTCACGCTGCTGTTCTCGATGGAAGTGATGACGGCACCGGCGAAATTGGCATTGGCGTAAGCCAGATTATAGAGAGACTGCCAAGCATAGAAGGTACCTAAGTTGTCATTACCCTGCACACCGTAACTGGCTTTGAGGGTCAGGTTGTTGAGCCATTTCTGCGATTTCAGGAAAGATTCCTGGGAAATACGCCAGGAAGCACCGGCAGACCAGAAAGAACCCCAACGATGATTTTTCTCGAAACGGGAAGAACCATCCATACGGTAACTTGCATTGAAATAATAACGGTCTGCGTAATTGTAATTCGCTCTAACCAACCAAGAATCAATGTAATACGCATCCGAAGCGGAATTGCCTTCTACGAGCGTGGTTCCCAATGCCAAATCATCGAATTCGTCAAAAGGGAAACCGGTGCGCTGACCGATGAGATAACGGGCATTGTAACCGTAGAACTCGTGACCGGCCATCACATCGAAATGGTGACCGCCCTCGAACTCGTTTTTATAGGTCAAAAGCTGGTTCCACGTGTAGCTGAGGCTGTTCATAGACTCTTTGGTCAGACGACCGGAGCCCGCCGCATTTCCGGAAACACGGTTGAAACGAGCGGTCTCATTCGCATCCAGATTATCCAGACCGATATTGGTCGTGAAGTCGAAGCCCCAGAAATTGAAACCGGCATACGCACGGATGCTCGCATTGTTGGAAAGGGTGTTGTAACCGTCATCAAACAAGGTAGCTACGGAATTTCGGTTGTTCTGGGCACCGGCAGGACGGGATGAACCATAGTCAAAGACCTTTTTGCCATTCTCAATCACATCGCTTCCATCCGGGTTCTTCTTGTACACGGGATAAATCGGACCCATCATCATGGCAGAATACCACACATTGGTATTTTCCGTACCGCTTGAGCCCAAGAAATCACTCTTGGAATGGGAGAAGTTGATGTTGGCACCCATCTTAAACCATTTGCGGGGCTTGAAATCAGCTCCGGCACGAACGGTATAACGGGTAAATCCTGTGGTTTTCAAGGTTCCCTGGTCGCTCAAATAACTGAGGGACGCCATATATTTCACCTTGGATGAACCGCCGGTGATACCGATTTGATATTCCTGACGGACAGGGAAAGCGGCCTGCGCCTCCTTCATCCAATTTTCATCATATTTCAAATTAGCGGAAGAGACAATCTTTCCTTCGTGGGTATAGAGAGAAGATACCGGCAAATCATATACATTGTAGATATCATTCTGTCCCAAGAAGGTGGAAGAAACTTTTCCGGGAGTCGATACAAGGGCATTGACAGGCAGATAACCTTCGCTATACACCAGATTGTTGTAGCAGGCGCGCCATATATGTTCCATATACTCTTTGGAGTTCATGGTGTCATAAAAGGGAAGGGCGCGGGAGTTAAAACCAGCTTTGGCGCTGAGCGACACGGTCATACCATCTTCGGAACCGCTGCGGGTCGTCACCATCACCACACCATTGGCACCACGGGCACCATAGAGGGCACCGGCGGAAGCATCCTTCAACACGGAAATACTCTCGATATCCGCACTGTTGATAGAATTCAAATCGCCGTCAAAAGGAACACCATCCACCACAATCAAGGGTGCATTGGAAGCATTGATGGAACCGAAACCACGAATACGAATATCGGAACCACTACCGGGCTGACCGCTACCAGAGGTGGTCATCACACCGGAAACCTGTCCGTCCAACATTTTGGTCACGTCGGCCGCCGGACGTTCCTTGAGCTTGTCTGCACGCACGATTTCCGCCGAACCCGTGAAGGTCTCTTTGGTGGAAGTTCCGTATGCCACGACAATCACATCCTCCAACACTTTTGCATCCTCACTCATGAGAATCTGCAAATTATTCTTCTTGCCTACCGTTACTGTCTCGGTCTTCAAACCCAAAAACGAGAACGACAAAACGGTCTGATCTGTAGCCTCAATCGTAAAATGGCCATCGATATCTGTAATCGAAGAACGGCCCGTCTTTTCATCAATAACAGCGACACCTGTGAGGGGTTCGCTGTTACTGCTTTGCTTTACTGTACCACTTACGAGCCTTGTCTGCGCCCCTAATTGGAGCGAGACAAGAACCATAAGTGCTATTAAAATTAGTTTTCTTTGATACATCTTACTGAACTTCCATAAGGACGGTTAAGCTCAAATTCGGTTGAGGGGTTACCCCAAGCAAATGACTCAGTCACGCTGAATGTTTGAGCAGTGTTACGAGTATGGTACTGAGCACCACCGCCTGTACCGCTGATTTCTCCTGTTTTTGCGTCACGTTTTCCAGCAAAAGGGAACCAATACTCTTTGCCTTCAGTGGTCTTATAGCGGAATCCCCAGCTACCTTCGTAGTCAATATACCAAGGATAGCTTTCGTCATATTTTCCGTCGTCATTGAGGTTACCCGCTTTCTTGAATTGCTTTCTGAAGCCCCAAGGATCACCGGAAGTAGGAATTTCCCATCCTTCAGGACAGGGGTCATAAATGGTCTTCACACCTGAGATACCACCCCAGAGGTCATTGTTCTGGGTAGCCGCTCTTGAAGTAAGCCAGTCAGCAGGAAGAGTAGAACCTGCGGTTGACATATACAAGAACAAATCAGGGTTGGCAATAGACAATTCCAAGTTGGTGTTGGTACCCTCAGTCTTGGGACGATTCTCCAAGCGAATTTCTACCTCATTGCCATTGATGTCATAGATTTTGGTAGGAACAACTGAATCCAAAGCACCGGTAGAACCGATGAAAGGATCTTTACGTCCCCACTGATAGAACAAACCGAAAGATTTGTAATCATCTTTTTTATTGCTCATTGCACCAAGGTCACGATCCATAAAGGTATAGGTCGTAGAAGTAGCGGATGAGGTATATACGAAAGGATCTTCCTCAGGGTCATAATCGGTCACCCACAAGTGCCAGCTCCAAACAATGGTCGCACCTTTGCGAGCGCAAACAAGCGCGTTACCGCTCTTGCCGCTGTTGAGAGAAACAACCACAACGCCCTCTGCACCGTTACCAGCAACTGATTTTACCATACCATTGTTATCTTGCCATACCAAACCAGCGTTGTCGAAATCCAAAGCCTCGGTAGAGTTACCTTTCACAGCCTTGATGGTAATGTTTCCGCCAGGTTTTACGATGTAAGAGTTGGCAGCACCGGCAGTGGTAGCGATTTCTACCACGCTGAGCGTCTGATCCAACTCTGCCTGACGGTCATAGTCGTCTTTGATGGCGATTTTCACAGTCAAAGTCTCGGTCAAAACAGAGGGAGACGTTACACGGATAATACCGGTCGGTTTGTCCTCTGTGGGCCAGGTTGTTGTAGCCTGCCATCCATTAGAAAGGGTAACGCTCTTGCTGACAATTTCGGCAGAAGCGAGACCTTTGTAAACGAAAGGAAGATCAAATGATTTTCCGGGCTGGGTAGCAACAGAAAATATTTCTGCGGCAAATTCAACAGCCAAAGCCTCAGACTTGTTAGATACAACCGGCACATCCATCGATGCTTCACGGCCGTGCTTGTCAGTTACAAGCAAGGTAACCGTCAAGTTCTTCTTTTTCAAGACGATATCGGGAGCCACCAAAGTAACCACGCCGGTGTAATCCGGGTTGAGTTTGAGGCGAACCTGATATTCAGAATCATTTACAGAAGGGGTTACTTTCACAGCAACACCCTCGGTACCAATGATAGTAAAGGCCATAGGAACAGACTGACCTGCTTCTACGGTATAGGCTTCTTCTCCCCAGAAAATGGCGAGGTCGCCATAATTTCCGCCACCTCCGCCAAGCTCTCCTTTGGAGCAAGCCACACTGATGACAAGCACGAGGAATGTCATCAGTTTGGTCAAATTGTTTTTCATATTAATGTACATTATAAATCGCGTATGCGCTTATTTTTGATATTATTTTCTCTCTCTCACGCAACGAACAGGCAACTGGTAAGCCAAGTTCAAGTAGGTAGTAGTAATAGCGTTCATTTTCAAGGTAGCAGCTTCACCAGTACCTGAGCCTGAAGCAGTTTGAGACATAGAAATTGCACGGAGATAAGAAGCGCTTGTTTTGAAGTTAGGATCCAATTTAGCAGTCCAGTAAACAGCTTTAGGAGACAAACCACCTACAGTAGTGTTGGTAGAGAATTTCATCTCATGGGTAATCTCACCAGTTACCATAAATTTCAAGTTAGCATACATACCACCGCGGAACTGTACTTGTTTGCTATAACGAGTGTAGTAAGAATCAGACCAAGAGTTAGTCACAGTCTCAGGGGCAACATAAGTGCTATCGATAAGCATAGTCGCAGCCATTTTACCGGCAGTATTTTCAGCAGCGACATCACGAGCAGTATAAGAGTAAGCTACTTGATAGCCAGCAGGACAGGGATCGTACATGCTCTTGAAATCGTTGTTCCAGAGTGAATCAGCATTGGCAATCTCAGGAGCAGAGTAGTCATTGGTTACCCAGCTGTAGTTACCTTTTTGGGTAGTACCAGAAACATATTTACGATAGAATACAGTGTTAGGAGCAGCGATAGCGCCAGCAACGTTATTTTTACAATCGTCAGCGAGCAACTCATGACCACGGGTAATCTCGTTGTTGTTGATATCGTACATCTTTCTGAGGAAAGTACCATAACCAGCACCCGGCCATGCATCTTTACGACCCCACTGATATACGTTACCGATAGAAGTCTCATCCATTGCGTCAGCAGAAAGAGCACCAATGTTACGATCCATCACGGTCAATGAGTCATTTACAGTTACATCGCTGATGATAGCGTCGGTTACCCACAAGTTCCAAGACCAAGTGGTGTCAGCACCATTGAGTGCACATACAACGGCGTTACCTTCTTTGTTGCTCAACTTCACAACCACTTTACCATCTTTGGCCTCAACAGACTCAACCAAAGATTTGGTATCTTGCCATACCAAACCGGCGGCAGTCATCTCTGCGTTGGCCTCTGAATTACCCATGCAAGGAGTGAAGGCTACATAAGAACCTGATTTTACAACGAAAGAGTTGGCTCTTTCAGTGAGCTCTACGGGGGCACCGCCATTAGCACCACCATTTCCTGCGGGATCTTTCGCGCAGAAAGTTACGCTCAAAAGGGCAGCCATTACGACTCCGCCTTTCAAAATGTTTGAAATAGTTTTCATAAAACTTTTATTATTAGTTAATTAAAAATTTATCACCTTTAATTTAGGAAACGATATACGTGTTTGTACTAAATGATATTAGGTGGCATACCGTAAACTTATTTTTACCCCTTAGGCGACTTTTGCGCTAAACTCGCACAAGGTGTAGTACATTCGTATAAACTTGTATATCATTCCCTTAATTTATTGCTTACGCCGAGTCCGCTTGGCTGTCGCGCGGAGCCTGTCGTGCGGAGCCGGTTGCCGAGGCGGTTTGCCTGTCGCGCGGGGCGGTCGCCGGGGCGCGCAGGCGCTGGGCTGGCTTGTCGCGCGGAGCTTGGCTGGACTCCCCCATTTGCGCTCTGCCCTTTATCCACTTCCGCGGTCGATTCCCGTCACGCCGGGCCGGGCTGGGGCGGTTGCGCTGGGCTTGCGCGGGGTCGGGCGAGCCGAGCCGGAGGCAGTTTTGGCCGCCACGTAGGGCCGGCTGGGCCTGGCAACGTTTCGCTGCACAATTACACTAATAAAGTGCAGACAAAAAGCAAAACAACAAAAGTGCCGCCACAAAGCGTCATAGCATTAGCAAGAGCATAGTTGGTGCTAAACACAAAGACATCCTAAACCACTGTACCAACTTTTCTGGTGTCCGCGTGAACTGGATTAAACCACACCTGCCAAAACGATCGGCCGAAACCAGCAGCCAAAACCAGCAGCCTAATCCACTGGCCGAAACCACACCAGAAAACTCGCGCAAAATGCCAATTCGCACACTTGGCATAATATGCAATCTCGCAAAATTATAAAAATTTTAGAAAAAATCCAAAAAAACGCACCAAAGTGACTTAAAATCACCCTCCAACTTTCATCTAACCCCATCTTCCATCCACTTTTCCCGATGCCCATTACGGTGCTCTTTCTGATGCTCTTTCTGATGCTCTTTACACCTTTACCGACATTTTTCACACCTTACCACGCCAACACCCTCCTAACACCACACTCCGCCTTTGACGCCTTGCCCACACAAGGGAGCACACTTTGTGAGGGAGGGTGGCGGGGAGACAGGTCTAGGTGAGCGGCTGTCCACAAAATGGGGCGTTTTTGTGGATACAACCTACAAAAAATGCTTTCTGTCCACAAAATGGGGCTTTTTTGTGGATACAAAGCCTCGAAATGTGGCGCTGCGGCTCAGCGCGACAGGTGCCGCGATGGGAAAACGATTCGCGGCAACGGAAAAACGACTCGCGAGGAAATGTGCCTCGTGGTGGCGATTACTTATTTGGGCCAGATGGCGAAGAAGGCGCTGCCGCTGCCGGACATTGACGCGTAGATTGCACCCTCGTGATAGAGTTCATCTTTCAGCTCGCCGAGTTGGGGGTACATTGCCACGACTCCTGCCTCAAAATCATTTTTGATGCAGTCTTTCCACGACTCCACCGGCATAGCTAGACGCTCACACAGAGGAATTTCAGGAATGCTGGGTTTCACACTGGCATAGGCCTGGGCGGTTGAAACCGAAATGCCATCAATATAAGTACAAGAAATTGTGTATTTATCGAAAAAGTCACCCATGGGATATTCGCTCAAAATCTCGCCGCGACCGCTGCCAAACATGGGCTTGTTATATATAAAGAAGGCACAATCACTCCCCAAACGGGCGGCGTATGAAGCCAATTGCGACTGCGTCAAGCTCAAGGAGAAAAGTTCGTTCAGCGCAAGCAAAGTATAAGCAGCATCGGCTGAACCACCACCCAGTCCGGCACCTACCGGAGAAAATTTTTCCAAAACGATTTTCACCGAAGGGAGGTTAAAATCGGCATCCAGCAAACGATATGCTTTGACACACAGGTCTTTCAGCGGATCCCAATCCACACCGGCCTCACGAAAAATAGTTATCATCACTTTGCCGTCCTCGCTAATCGCCTGACGCCAAGCGTAATCCGAGGCGGGGTCGCTTGCAGAAGCGCCAGCGGAAGAATCCGAGGCGAAGTTTGGGATGCAAGCAGAGTCCGTGGCGGAAGCGTAATCCGAGGCGGGGTCGCTTGCAGAAGCACCAGCGGAAGAATCCGAGGTAGGAGCGGAGCCTGAGCCAAAGGTGGAATCTGAGGCAGAAGCTATGGAAGGGTCAGATATAGGGATGCAAGCAGAGTCCGTGGCAGGAGCGGAGCCTGGGGTGAAGTTTGGAGCGGAGCCTGAGCCAAAGGCAGAAGTGGAAGCAGAGGCAGAGTCAGTGGCGGAAGCGGAAGCAGAAGTACGGAGGGCGCTGACACGGGATAGGACGTCGTGAATCAGGGCAGAGGGCTCGTCAGCGGGCAACACTTCCAAGCAATCGTGAAAATCGTCACACGGCAAAAACAGGGTCTCAATATCGTGAAAGCCGTCCGGACGTTTTCGTAAAATGTCCAGGCCTAAATTTACTTTTATATTAGGGTGAAGAAGCATCGGAAATAAAACAAACTACTGTGCGAGAGAAACAACTATCGGGGACGAAACGATTTATTGTAAGAGATGAAGAAACAGCGAGAGCAAAACGAATTGGTGTGTAAGATAAGCAACCATCGGGGAACTACACAAAAAATGTGGTGAGGACCTCATCGACGCGAGCAACCATTTCTTCGCGAACTGTCTCATTTTGAACAGTTTGCAAAACCGGCCAAGCGAAAGAATGGAGTTGAAGCAGACGGGCTTGTTCCAAGGTGAGTCCGCGCGAACGCATATAGAATTGTTCATTCTCATCCAACGAACCGCTACTTGCACCATGTGAGCATTTCACGTCATCGGCATAGATTTCCAATTGCGGAAGCGCCGAAATCTTAGCTTTTTCAGACAACAGCAAAGCGTGTGAACTTTGGTAGGCCTGGGTCTTCTGTGCATCAGGCATCACGCGAATTCGGCCATCAAAATTGACGCGGCTATCTCCAGTCGCAATGCAACGAACCAACTGACTGGATGAGGCATTGGGAGTAGCATGAACTACCTCTATTTCAATCGTTTGTCTATCTTTTTCCCCTGCCAGACAAAGCACATTCAAAGAAAAATCGGCATGCTCTCCCTGCAAAACCACCTTCAAAGAGGGCAATGAGGGGGCGCCGGGCAGAATCAAAAAGGTCCACGCCAATTGCTCTCCTTCGGACAAATAAATTTCCTGCGGGAGTGTATACTGAGCAGCAGAAGCAGGGCGGGTGGAATCCTGCGCGAGAACATCGCAAGTGCCAGAAGCAGCGCGCACGGCGGAGTCGGAAGCAACAGCGAGGCCGGAGGAAATGCACGCGGCGGGGTCGACGGCGGAGCCAGAAGCGACTGCGAGGCCGCACGCGGCGGGGAAGGACCTTACGGAACCGTTATCAAATATCCAGATTTGCTCCATTTTACAGTCCTTCGTAACCTTTTTCTTCGATTTCAGCAACCAACTCGCGACCGGCGGTCTTGATGATGCGGCCGTCTTTGAGGATGTGCACAAAATCGGGTACAATATAATCCAACAAGCGCTGGTAGTGGGTAATGACGATGGAGGCCTTCTGGGGCGTGTGCAATTTATTGACACCATCCGCCACAATACGCAACGCATCCACGTCCAAGCCGCTGTCGGTCTCGTCCAGAATGCTCAAATCCGGATCCAACATGGCCATTTGGAAGATCTCATTTCGCTTTTTCTCACCACCTGAAAAACCGACATTCACTTCTCTTTTGGCAAACTCCTGCTTCATTTGCAAAAGCGCCATTTTCTCTTTTCGGAGCGCCAAAAATTCCGCCGGAGACAACTCGGGCAGCCCTTGGGCCTTTCTGCGGCAGGAAAGCGCGGTTTTCATAAAATTGGTAATGCTCACGCCGGGAATCTCAACGGGATATTGAAACGACAGAAACAACCCCGCCCAAGAACGTTCCTCCGGGCTCATGGCCAACAGGTCCTGTCCCTTGAAAAGCACCTCGCCTTGGGTAACTTCGTACTGCGGTTTGCCCGTCAGGACAGCGCCAAGCGTACTTTTTCCGGCGCCGTTGGGACCCATGATGGCATGAATTTCTCCCTCACGAATGGTCAAATTGATACCCTTGAGGATTTCCTTGCCCTGTATGGTAGCATGTAAATCTTTGATTTCCAGCAATGTATTCATATTATTTCATTTTTTTCCAATGGAAGAGCGAAGCCACTCCGTTCAACAGATAAAGGGCGCTGACAAACGACATGGCGATATTGCCCACCGAAATATGCAGCGTGAACTGGGTGATATTGACCAGCAACCATGCAATCCAACAATCCCATTTTTTCTGGGCAGAGAGGAATTGGGCCACCAAAATCAACACGGTCACGCACGAATCCAAATAGGGATGGGGGTCAGCGGGGAACAGACGGTCCAGGAGCGCGCCCCAAGCGAATGAAAGCAACAACACCGAAGCGACTGCAAAAACACGTTGCATCCAGGTCAGGTTGGTGACTTTCAACTGCCCATCTTTGGAGGCTTCTTTGGGCTTGGGATGGGTCCAGCGATAATGCCCTATGATATTGATACACAGGGAAACAGGCTGAAGCATCAGGCTCGCGAGAAGGTTTTTGTGCCAAAAGAGCAGGAAGAGGGCCACCGTGTAGAGATAGCCCACCCAGAAATTGTATTTGCTGCCGCGACCGGCCAAAAACACACAAGTCAAGCCCAACAACGATGAAATAAAATCGATGAGGGTAATGCTTGCGCCGCCTATTTCAAAAAGTACAATATCCATTTTCTTTCCTAAAATATCATTCCACCCGTTACGGTCTCCGACCTGTCGCCAACTTCAGCTGTGCGCAGTCGCGAACCTATCGCGGATCCGCCCCGCTGGCTATCCTACGGAACCTTCGAGGGTTACTTGCAGGAGTTTGCGCGCCTCAACGGCAAATTCCATGGGCAATTTGTTCAACACCTCGCGGGCATATCCATTGACAATCAGACCGACCGCCTCTTCGGCTCCGATACCGCGTTGACCGCAATAGAAAAGCTGCTCCTCACTGATTTTTCCGGTGGTCGCCTCGTGGGCCGTCACCGCGCTCGGACAAGCATTTTCAATCACAGGGAAAGTGTGTGCCCCGCATTTATCCCCAATGAGCAGACTGTCGCATTGCGAATAGTTCTGCGCGTGTTCCGCGCCTGGCAACATTTTCACCAGACCGCGATAACTGTTTTGGCTCACGCCCGCCGAAATACCTTTGCTCACAATACGGCTGCGGGTATTTTTGCCTATATGTATCATTTTGGTACCTGTGTCCGCCTGTTGGTGATGGTTGGTCACAGCCACCGAATAAAATTCTGAAGAAGAATTATCCCCTTTGAGTATGGTGGAGGGATATTTCCACGTAATGGCCGAACCCGTCTCGACCTGCGTCCAGCTCAAATGACTGCCGCTGCCCTTGCAGATTCCGCGTTTGGTCACGAAGTTGAAAATACCGCCACGGCCCTGAGCATCACCGGGATACCAGTTCTGAACGGTGGAATATTTCACGTCCGCATCCTTCTCCACGATAATCTCGACCACCGCGGCATGAAGCTGATTTTCGTCTCGCATCGGAGCCGTACAGCCCTCCATATAACTGACATAAGAACCCTCGTCCGCTACGATGAGCGTTCGCTCGAACTGCCCCGTTCCACGCGCGTTGATGCGGAAATAACTGGACAATTCCATCGGACAATGCACCCCTTTCGGGATATAACAGAACGAACCATCGGAAAATACGGCAGAATTGAGCGCCGCATAGAAATTATCGCCCACAGGCACCACGCTGGCAAGGTATTTTCGCACCAGCTCCGGGTATTCCTGCACCGCTTCGCTGAATGAGCAGAAGATAATCCCCTTCTCCGCCAATGCCTTACGGAAAGTCGTCTTGACCGACACGGAATCAAACACCGCATCGAACGCAACCTGACCCGAAGCGCCTTCCACATTCGCATCCCCGGGCTGAGCCTCGCCAGAAAGCGCATCCCCGGCCTGAGCCTCGCCGTTTTCGCCGCTCGCCTGCCCCTCGCCCGAAAGTCCATCCGCCGCTTGCCCGTCCGCATTTGCGCCGGACTGCGCTGCGCCGCCAGCCGTCGGAAGTTCCTCCAAGCCGGCCAAAGCACGGCGTTCCGAGAGTGGAATTCCCAATTTTTCAAAGGTCGCTTCCAACTCCGGATCTATCTCCCCCGTCCCTTTCGGTTTGGGCGCTGCGTAATAGATAATATCCTGAAAATCAATCTCCGGAATAGTCAAATGTCCCCAGGTCGGCAAAGGCATGGTCTGCCATTTGCGGAAAGCATTGAGGCGAAAATCCAACAACCATTGCGGCTCGTTTTTCTTGGCCGAAATTAGACGGATAATATCCTCATTGAGTCCCTTAGGGATAAACTCCTGCTCAAGCTCGGTCGTAAAACCGTGCTCATACTCGCCTTGGGTTACTTTTTCTATGATATTTTCCATCTGTCAGTTTGTTAGCCGCCTTTCATATAAGACACAAGTGTCTGTTTTCAAAAAGCGAATTGCAAAGATAGGAATTTATCAGTAAATTTTGCATATTTGCATTTCAAACAATATACCTATGAAAGTCAAAATCATCAACAAATCCGCCTATCCTTGTCCGCAATATGCCACCGAGCAATCTGCCGGCATGGATTTGAAAGCCAATATCACAGAAAGCATCACCCTTGGTTCGTTGGAAAGAGCCATTGTTCCGACCGGACTTTATATGGCTTTGCCCAATGGTTTTGAGGCGCAAATCCGCCCCCGCAGTGGTCTGGCAGCAAAAAAAGGCATCAGCGTCCTCAACAGCCCCGGCACGATTGACGCAGATTATCGCGGAGAAATCTGTGTGATTTTGGTCAATCTTTCCAAAGAGGATTTCGTGATCAATCCGGGCGAACGCATCGCCCAAATGGTGATTGCCCGCTACGAGAGCGTGGAATGGGAAGAGGTAGAATCCCTCGATAGCACCGAGCGCGGCGCAGGCGGTTTCGGCAGTACCGGCGTAAAATAGACGCGCCGCAACTATCTGATTTTCTTCCAGATATAGACTTTATCACCGCGACGAACACGAGACGCGGGGGCAGCCGCCGTTCCGCAATCTGAACAAGCGTCACTATCTGTCGCACAGGACGAAGCGGCTTCTTCAATGCGAATCGAGCAATAATCCCCTTTCACAGCCTGAGAGACGGATTGGTCGTGTACGCGGATTTCGTTGGGTTGGAGCTCAACTACGCCCGTGGTAGGACCGACAATCATAATGGTATCCCCTTGCGTCAATGGCTCTGACTCAATCAGAATTTCAGCCACACGCGACTTGGAAAACCAATTCGTAATTTTACCGCTATATACTTTCGCGTGGGTGGCTCGATTACCATAAACCTCGCTCCATTGTCCCAAACGTGCGCCCTGGTAATAGCCGTCCCAGAAACCACGGTTGAATACCTGCGACAGTTCATCTTTGAGTGCGGCGGCCAACTCCGGCGTATAAGTACCGTCGCACACCGCATCCGCCGCCCTACGATAGCAGAAAGCACATTTCTGTACATATTCCGCACTGCGCGCGCGCCCCTCAATCTTAAAGACCGACACCCCCGCTTCCAGGATTTTATCCATAAACTCAATGGTACACAAATCCTTGGGCGACATAATATATTTGTTATCCACCTGTAGCGAACGCCCTGTCTCCACGTCCGTCACCTCATAACCGCGACGACAAATCTGATAGCAAGAACCCCTATTGGCTGACGCCGCGTATTCGTGCAGGCTCAAATAACATTTTCCACTCACCGCCATACACAACGCCCCGTGCGCGAACATTTCAATACGCACTTTCTCGCCCGACGGGCCGCAAATGTTTTCACGTTCAATAGCCTCGTGAATGGCTTTCACCTGCGTCAGATTCAACTCGCGCGCAAGCACCACCACATCCGCAAACTGGGCATAGAAACGCAGCGCCTCGAGGTTGGAGACATTAAGCTGGGTGGAAATATGCACCTCTAAACCAATGCTTCGCGCATAAGAAATCGCTGCCATATCCGAGGCAATCACCGCCGTCACGCCCGCCTCCTTCGCCGCATCCAACGCCTTTCGCATCGCCTCCATTTCCTCATCATACAAAACGATATTCAAGGTCAGATACGTCTTGACGCCCTTCTCGCGGCAGATTTGACAAATTTCAGACAAATCCTCCGGCTGAAAATTATTGGCCGAATGAGAACGCATATTCAAGTTCCCTACACCAAAATAAACGGAGTTGGCCCCACCCTGTATCGCCGCCGTCAGACATTCAAAATTGCCCGCCGGCGCCATGATTTCTATATCGTTTTTCTTCATATCCATGACTAATAACAGACAAAGGTAAGAAAATAAGCAGAATCGTCAGCAATACTGCGGCTCTTTCAATTAGCCAACTGACGCAAATGGCCCGGACGGATTATAAACTTGCGGTATAATGACATTGTGGATATTGTCAATATACTTTGCCAAAGGCATCATATAGGAACCGAACACGGACAATCTCTCGTCAAATGGATATTCGTTCACCACTATCTCCTTGGTAATATCACCATTCTCGCAGACATAAGATATGATTATCATCAGGAATTCTTCCTGTTCACTATTCAGGACCGCACCGGACAAGAATCTACTAAATCTCTCTACTGCTTCCTTTCTATCCACACCTATAACTGAACGGATGAACATTGCCACATTCGGTCCACAAGGCATACCTGCAGTATATTTGTCATAATCTTCCTTATCACCCAGCTCCTTCCACAATATCCTTTCAAGTTCACAGACATCATCAGAAGTCAACTGCTCCATTGCATATATCTTACGAAGCACAGGCAAATCCCTGTTCATAGCAAGGAAATCAAGTATCTTTTGCTTGTATGACACCCTTGTAACTATTCCAGCACTGGCACCGTCGTATGATACGACATCTTCAATATCAACAGTGAACCATTTGCTCTTATCACCGATAAGGAACTTGGTCAAATCACGAAGGTCATTACGAACC
>JAEIGA010003422.1_pt1 | contig 24871 bp, 19 predicted proteins | sample 9270691 | NCBI WGS metagenome assembly JAEIGA01 (sample SAMN17057246, study PRJNA624740) | gut metagenome | biome: biome; isolation source: fecal sample | host: Bos grunniens | place: China: Xizang | collected 2019
AGGTTCCCTGGGTTCCATTTCCTTTTTTGTTGCTATACAGGGGTTCCGTTCGCTTACGCTCACTCCACCGCCTGCCTAACGTCCGTCGCCCTAAAGGGCTCTGAATTCCGCTCGCTTCGCTCGCCAACTTCCGATTTATCGGGCTGAGTGGTAGCAGAGGAAAGAGGAAGCGTTCAGTATAAGCTCCGGGGTGTTATACTGAACGCTGAGAGGTGGAAGGATTGAGGATTATTTACCTTTTTTTGCTGCAGGTTTAGGGGCAGGTTTTGCTGTCGGTTTGGCAGCGGGTTTGGCGGTAATCTTAGCCCCTACTTTGGCGCACACTTCTTCGTAGGAGAAGGATTTGCTGAGCATATCCTTCAGCCATTTGTCTTCCTTGGGCAAGGTGACCACATTGTTGAAGTTCTGCGGATTGGTGATACGTGTAAAGATGAAGTGGTGCATTTTGGAAGCCTCCATGTGGCGGACGCTGTAGCCATCCGGCTTGTTGGCGGACCAATAGGTGATGTATTTTACGCCGTCTTTCACGTAATGCCCCAGGTAGATGACGATGTGGCCACGCTCCTTGGCGCCGATTTCCTCGCTCCAGAAGAACTTGAGGACATCTCCCGGGCGGGCTTGGTTGATGTCCGTGAAGTTGACACCGGCTTTCAGGTCATGAACGAGCTTGGAGAAGCCCGGGCCGTTGGCATTGGCACGCCCCCACACGCCGACGCCATCTGCCTGAGCGCGCACGGCAAGTTGTTTCCAAGCTTCCGGGGTGAGCTTGCCGGCTCCACTCTTTTCCCAGTTTTGCAGGGTCTTTACCAAGAGTAGATAGCATGCTCCTGAGCAAAAGATGGGCTTGGCGATGGAAGGATTGATATCCAAACGCTTGGCCTCCTCGTTCCACATGACGGCCTTGCGCAGGTTGGCACCGGCACCGCCACCCGCGCCATAACCGCCATTCTTCGGCATGTCATTATTGAGAGTCTGAACGGTCAAGGCGGAGAAATCCGCGGCGGAAGCGTTACGCTTCGTGCCGGCGAGTGCTTTGCCTCTGGCGTTGGTGACCAAGCCGGCTGCGGCCGGGCTTGTGGAGATGGTTTGCGCGCTGAGCGTTAAGCCTGTGAGGGATAAAACAAAAGCTATGATTTTCATGTGTGTTCTGAAAGGTTAGAATTAGTACAACTGCTCCATGCCGGGGCTGAGGGAAGGTGCGTAGTTTTTGTTGATGACCTCATCCCAATAGTAGATTTGCCCGTTATCGTTCATGTGCCAAGTTTCCTTGGTGTAGCCTGACGCCGTTTTGCGCCCACTTCCCTCACTGAGGTCGAAGCGGTAAACAATTTCCAAGACGTTACCCCTTACGCCGATGGAGTGCAGGGTGTAGCTGCGGTAAATCCAGCGGTTCCAGCCTTTTTCGATGTCGACGAGCACGGTGCTGCGGGAAACATTGCGATAATTGGAATACTTGTACTGAACGGTATCCGCATACCTATTGCTGAGGACGTAGCTTTGGCCGTAAGCACGTGCATCCAGGTATTCTCTCACCATTTGCACGTAGGCGGAGCGCTTGTTTGCCTCAGCACGCTTGCGAGCCTCTTCTTCCTCGCGACGGCGAGCGGCTTCTTCTTCGCGTTTGCGAGCTTCTTCTTCCTCTCGACGGCGAGCTTCTTCTTGGCGGCGTTGTTCCTCACGGCGAGCTTCTTCTTCGCGACGGCGCTCTTCCGCACGGCGGGCTTCTTCTTCGCGACGGCGCTCTTCCGCTTTGCGGGCTTCTTCCTCACGGCGAGCTTTTTCTTCCGCGAGCTGACGTTCCACCTCTGCTTGAGCTAATTTTGCTCGAGCCATGGCCTCTGCGGCGCGGAATTGCTCTTCCGCACGGCGTTGGGCGTCTTCTGCCTTTTGCTGCTCCAGTAAGTAGAAGGCAACACCTGCACCGCCACCACCAAGGAGGAGAACCAAGAGCAGAATGGTAATAATGAGGCCGGTGGAACCGGAGGATTTGGCCTTGTCTTCCTCTATTACCTCCGTTTTGTCCATTCGGAGGGACGGATGCCCGGTGTAGGGCATGGGCGCGTGGCTGCCGAAATCGGCCTGAGAGGGGAAGTTGATGGCATTCAGCCACTCCTGCGCGTTCTGCCAGCGCTGTTCGCTCCGCATGAAGAGCGCTTTGTCGATGGCCTGCAGGAAGGGCTGGGAGAAACGGTTTTGCAGCTCCGGTATGCTGTGCAGGGGCCGCAAGGTGTCTTGGGCCAAGCGATCCAAACAGCTGGGCGGGTTCTGCCCGGTAATGAGGCGGTAACAGGTAGCGCCCAATGCGTAGATATCCGTCCACGGTCCGGGGTGGCCGTTGTTTTGCATTTGCTCCACCGGGGTGAAGCCGGGGGTGCCGATCATGGTTTGCGAGCGCTCGCTGATCATGCTGCGCGCTGTGCCGAAGTCAATGATGATGGGCTCGCCGTTTTGGTCAATTAAGATGTTGGCCGGCTTCAGGTCACGGTGCAACAGTGCATGTGAGTGTAAGTAAGCCAAGGCGCCGAGCAACTTTTGGAGTATAGGGCTCAGCCAAGCTTCCGTGATGTGGTAGGGGGGAGGAGCGGCCTCCGCCATGCTGCCACCATGCACCACCGGCATCACGTAATAGGCGGTTTCCAGCGCGGAGAACGCTGTCAGTACGCGCACGATGTTCGGGTGGTTCAATTTTGCCAGTGTGCGAGCCTCATCCAAAAATCGCTCCAACGACCACTTGTAACCGCGAGTGGATTCCTCGCCCGCTAAGGGGGTGACGGTGAGGGATGTTTGGTCACGCAGGGCATAGAAAGAGGGCAGGTTTTCTTTGATTACCACCTCTGCCTGGGTGGTAGCATCCACCGCCAGATAGGTGATACCGAAGCCACCTTGCCCTATTGTTTTGAGAATTGTATAATTGCCGAGTACTACACCTGCCGGTAGTGCGTGAGTGCGTCCCTGTTGCCCTGTTTGGAAGCCTGTTGGATGGGTTGACATAATGAAAAATGTGCTGAAAGTGCTGCTTTAGGTCAGTATATCACTTTAGCACAAAAAATCAACCTTTTTTCTCCGGCGTCACGAGAAAGCACACGCCGCTGGGGCGTTCAGTGATACAAAATGTGCATCCGAAAGACGGAACCCGTAGGCTGCGTGGGGCGTGCACTGCCTACGCCGTGTTGCTGATGCGTGGGAGTGATGACGACCTTTTGACGGGGCTGAGATGCTATGAATCTTACGCAGCCTCTGTGCGGTGAGTCGCCGAGTTGAATCTTGCGATGACTGCGGATGACGTGATGTGTGGTGCCGTGGTTTGCCGGTATGGAACGAGTTTGTTGGGTGTATGTTACTTGTGCGTAAACACCGTTCTCGCAAAAGGTGAAGGTGACAGGCTTCTCCGTGGTGGCAGGCTCCTCCGTGGTGGTGGTCTCCTCCGTGGTGGTGGTCTCCTCCGTGGGGGTGGTCTCCTCCGTGGGGGTGGGCTCTCCCGTGGTGGTGGGCTCTCCCGTGGTGGTGGTCTCCTCCGTGGTGGTGGTCTCCTCCGTGGGGGTGGTCTCCTCCGTGGGGGTGGGCTCTCCCGTGGGGGTGGGCGTTTCCTTGGTGGCGGGCGTTTCCGTGGTGGCGGGCGTTTCCGTGGTGACGGGTGTTTCCTTGGTGGCGGGCGTTTCCGTGGTGGCGGGCGTTTCCGTGGTGGCGGGTGTTTCCGTGGTGGCGGGTGTTTCCGTGGTGGCGGGCGTTTCCGTGGTGGCGGGCGTTTCCGTGGTGACGGGTGTTTCCTTGGTGGCGGGTGTTTCCTTGGTGCCGGGCGTTTCCGTGGTGGCGGGCGTTTCCGTGGTGGCGGGCGTTTCCGTGGTGGCGGGCGTTTCCGTGGTGGCGGGCGTTTCCTTGGTGGCGGGCGTTTCCTTGGTGGTGGGCGTTTCCTTGGTGGTGGGCTCTTCCGTGTTTACGGTATCATTCGCGTATGGAGCAGGGGCAGAGGTGTTGAGCATTTTCGTGCCATTTTCCCATTTGAGAATGAAGAAGGTAATGAGCGCAAAGGTAGTGATAACCAGAACGGCAAAAATCAGCAGCAGGTTGGTGGAGGGGCGGTAAGTGGTCTCGGCCGGAGCTGCGGCGGGAGATTTGCGGGCATGCAGCCACACGGCGGATATGTTGTCGGAGCTGCCGTTGGCATCTTTAAAAGCCTCTTGAGCCAAGTAGAGGAGGGTGTCTTGCTGCTCCTCAGGGGTAGATGCCTTCCAGTGGGGCATTTCCCACAGTTTTTCAGGGAGCTGGTTCCAGAATCCGTCACAGCAGAGGATGAAGGTGCTGGTAGCAGAATAAGTGCCTTGCTTGACGTGAGGTTTGAGCTTGGATGACGCCCCCAGCGCTTGGGTAAGGATGCACTGGTCCGGGTGGTTGCGTGCATCTTCCGGGGCGACTTCCCCTTGGTCAATGAGAATGCGCAGCAGGGAGTCATCTTTGGTGAGCAGTTCCCATTGCTTTTTGTGAGAAATGTAAGCGCGGCAATCGCCGATGTTGACGGCGGTGTAATGACCATCACATGTGTAAAGCACCACGACGGCAGCTTTGCCGCTCAGGGAGGCTTTGCCACCACCCTCGCGGATGATGGTAGCGTGCGCCTCGAGCAGGGCTGAGCAAAGGATATCCGCCGCCTCTTGGGGGCCTGCTCCCTTAGCGAGGTCGTTTTCCCATGTTTTTTTGAGTTGCTCCACCGCAATGCGGGCTGCGCGCGCGCCGCCTACGTGGCCGCCCGCGCCATCTGCCACAATGGCTAATTGGGCATACTCCGAATCCCAGCAGCCAATGGCGTCTTGCTGAGAATCACGGTTGCCCAGCAGGGACAACGCCGCGCAAAGTGTGGAGTCTACCGGGTGTTCTGATGTGGGATTGAGTGAGGGTACCATGGTTGTGTGAAAATGGTGTGGTGTTAGTGTGAGGGGGGGGAGGTTATGCCCAAGCAAATGAGCTGTCGCAGAAGGGGATGAATCTTAAATCCGTGTGGCGGGAAACATTCAGAATCTCGCCGTGGTGTATTTCCGTCGGGTCGAAGTGGATGATGCTGCCGGAGCCTAATTTTGTAATCTGCTTGCCGGCAGGTGATTGTACGAGGCTGAACGTCCGCTGCTCAGCAGAATAGCTGAGGTGCAGCTGCTCTGCATCCACTTCGGTATCTTGTACCAGGGCTACTTCCATCTCAGCCGCGCTGCCTATGCGGGTGAGGGGCTGCGTAATCGGGAATACTTGCCCCACCATGGGGCCGGAGATGGCTACCAACCAGCCCAAGGGATGCGTGGCTGCAACCATGGCCGGTGCAGCAGGCTGCGCGGGGTATGTAGGCTGCGCGGGGTATGTAGGCTGCGCAGGGTATGTAGGCTGCGCGGGGTATGTAGGCTGCGCAGGGTATGTAGGTTGCGCGGGGTATGTAGGCTGCGCAGGGTATGTAGGCTGCGCAGGGTATGTAGGCTGCGCAGGGTATGTAGGCTGCGCAGGGTATGTAGGCTGCGCGGGTGGTATGGGGGGGAATACCGGTGCTTCGGGCTGCTCGGAGTGGATGTTAATCGGCTCTACATGCAGGTAGTGAGAGCCGGTCCCCGCAGGCGCATAGGCATTGTTGGCGAACTGTGAGGGCTGCGGGTGGAGGTTGATTTGCTGCATCCGGTTGTATCCTGTTGTTTCCGCACGGGGGAGGTATACCTCTTGGGTGGGGATGGCATGGTGCGAGGGCATGTTCAGTTGCCCCACTTGCTGAGCGTAGTTTGCCACCTCTGCCGGGGGGGTATAGGTGCCATACCCGGCGGAGAAATCCGGCTGTGCGTCTTGAGGTTGCGCATAGTTGTTGTAGTCAGCTCCGGGCGCGGAGCCATTTGCCGGGATGTACTCCGGCTGCGGGTTAAGGTCAATTTGCTGCACACGAGTATAGCCTGTTGTCTCCGCCTTGGGCAGATACCCCGGCTGTTGGTTGAGGTCAATCTGTTCCACGTGGGCATAGCCCGTTGTCTCCGCCGGTGCGGCCGGGGTATTGTATGTATTCGCGGGGATGGTGGGCTGCGGTGACGGCCGGTTGAATGCGTTTTCTGCCGTCGGTACATCTGCGTCCTCTTCTGTACTGAGCGGGTTGATGTTAACCTTCGTCAGGGGAATGCGGAAGGGCATGGTTTCTTGGTCGCCCGCTTCCTCGCCGCAATTGACGGGGGTGATGTTCACCGCAGGCATTTGGAAGGGCATGGTTTCTTGGTCGCCCGCCTCCTCCCCGCAATTGACGGGTGTGATGCTCACCGCAGGCATTTGGAAGGGCATGGTTTCTTGGTCGCCCGCTTCCTCCCCGCAATTGACGGGTGTGATGCTCACCGCAGGCATTTGGAAGGGCATGGTTTCTTGGTCGCCCGCTTCCTCTCCGCAATTGACGGGTGTGATGCTCACCGCAGGCATTTGGAAAGGCATGGTCTCATCCTCATGATAGGCATAGTCAGGAGGAGATTGCAGTTCTTCTTGCGGGGGGGTAGCCTGAAGCTGTTCGTCCGGTGTGGGCGATTGTTCGTCTATCGGATATTCGTTTTGAGAGTTGCTCATGAGTGTAAAAAAAACGCGATGAAGTTTGCCTATATAGTAAAGACGTTGTGTATGGTAAAATTGTTCAAATTATGTGTCACATGCCGTGAGCTTTGGGGCGGAGCGGGAAGATGGCGGTATCCGTTTCCTCGACGGTGTATTCTATCTTACCGTCTGCCGTTTTGGTGTAGAAGATGTAGTAGATGCGTTCGTTCGCTTTGTCGTGTAAGTTGACCGCACTGTGATTGTTGACGATGGTAATGATGACGTCTCCGTTCGGGTACTTACCGCCTTCATTCGGTGTTTTCTCCGTGAGCCTGCCGTGCAGGGTGATGAGTGCAGCTTCTGCATCACTGCTTGTCACTTTGTCCAGTATGCAGGTGTAGGTAGCGGTGGTGGGCTCGGCGCCCTCTTTGTGCTGCGGAATGGGAATGAGCACCACGTCACCCACTTTCGGCTTCGTGGGGAGAGTCAGCTCACCCTTTATCTTGTAGATTTTGACACCTTCATGGTCACCCTTGGTCGGGGTGTCATAACTGAGCTCCGGCGAGGCCAGGTTATGAGTTTTGCCGTTTCCTACGGTAGAGGTTCCCTTCGTCGGGCTGTGCGCGGTAGTGGACTTGCTGCTGTCTACCGGGCCGCCCGGGGTGGTATCTTCCGGCGTGGGCGCTGCATGGCGGATGTAGTCCGTTACGGCGATTTTTTCGCGCTTGTCCTTGAGCATGAACACAAGCGAGATAACGCCTGCAATGAAGGCTGCGATGCTCGTGTAGAGGTATATGCTTCTCTTGTTCATTGGTGGTGAAAATGTTTACTCTTCTAATCGGAAAATGAAAAGGCATGAGCCGAGTACTACGTCTGCACTGCGGCGTATTTTAGCGGTCTGCTGCGGCTTCAATTCAACCCCGTTGACTGCGGTGTAGAAGGTGCGCTCACTTGCTTTTTCCAGCAGCATGTAGGGGCCGCACTCGTCTTCTCCGTACGTGAGATGCAGGTGGTAGGGGGAGACGAACATATGGGGGATGCGGACCTCATTGTTCGCGTGTCTTCCTATGCGGATTTTGTCCACCTCACGCATTTGTTCGATGGGCACACTCCACGAGAAGACTCTGTCATCCTCATTGCTCAGTTTGCTTTTGATGGTGAGCTGCTTGTAGTTGAGAGAGGCCTTTTTCACTACGGAGGGGAAGGCAGCGGCCGTATTTTGCGGAGTTGCCTTCCTTTGCTTAGAGGTGGCGCTTTGGTGCTCACTGCTGCTGCGCTTACCGGTGGTGATGAAGAGGACGGCGGAAAGGGCACCCACACCCAGCAAAACGTAGGTCAATATACTGCGCACATGAGTTTTACGGTGCTGCGTCTGCTTGACCATCAGGAAAAAGTGTTTTGCCGGCTTGCCTTGGCTGTCAACAGCGATGAGTATTTCTTCCCCGGCGTGAAGATACACGCGTTTCTCCGTGAGCAGGGCTGCCGGTAGAGGCTGCTCTGCTGCGGCGTATTGCAGCTCTTGCATGCCCTTATTCGTACTTTTGAAGGCTGCAATGACGGGGGTGAATCCTTCCGTCGTGTTGAGTTTGCGCACCATAATTCGGCACAGTCCATCCGTGCGTGCCGTGTAGCTGTACCAAGCCACTTTGCCGGAGCCCCCGTTCACCACGGGAGCCGTGGCGGCTGGGCTTGCAGCGGCATTCGTGCCGATTATCCATGAGAGGTAGGTGTGGCTGTAGCTTTCATCTTCCTCCTTATCCGGCAGCAGTTCCGGTGCGTATGTTTGCAGTTGCTCGGGGTTGATACGGTAGGTTTCAAAAATGCGCTTGATGGTGTCCGGCGGCGGTAAGCGTAGGGCGTTCCCGGGGGTATTGTTGAGTGCTGTTTCCGTACCATCCTCACAAAAGACCGCCACAACGTGCGCATGGTTTTTGACGACTTCCGCATTATTGCAGCGGTGTTCGCCATTTGCGCTTATTTCTCCGCAGGTGAACTTGTTGCTCAAGCCTTTTGCATAGCTCATGATGGTGCCATGCACGGCTGCCGCCAAGGGGTTGGCCTGTGGGCCGGGGGCTTCGCGGAACTCTTGCGGGTGCCCCGCTCCGAGCAAGTGCCCTACCTCGTGTGAGAGGGTATGGTAGCTGTCTACGGTGCTGTCTATGCCTACACAACACACGTAGCCTGCATTTTCAAACTCGCTTTGCCGCCGGCGTAACTCATGGATTGATTCCGGAATCGGGTGGGAAATCGGTATTTCATTGAAATAGAAGTGGTATGGATGAATAGCCAATCCGGCGGTTTCCGCATGTTTCTTCCCGGGCATGCGGTTCACCAAGATAATCACCAAATCCGCTTTTTTCTCTTTGCGTACTCTTACTGCCGTGGCATCCGCTTTATATTGTTGAATCGTGTGCCGGATGATGGCTGCCGGGAGGTCGCTCCGTAGGTCGCTCCGTATGGCGGTTAAATAGGTGCTTATTTTCGCATCAAAGTAGTACGGTTTATCGCAATAGGTGAAGCCTACGCTGTCGCTCAAGCCGGAGTTTTCCAGCAAGGCCTCGAGTTGTGCCTTCTTTGTGGCGATATGGTGTAGGGTGCCGTCCCCTTTCTGCTCCAGAGCGTCTTTGGCGCTGGTTTCCACCACAAAGAGGATGTGGATGTTTACTTTGCGCTGAGAATCAGGCACGTCTCCGCCCCAGGCTGATACCGCCAGTATGAGGCAAAGTATCAGACTGTACAGTAACGCTGCAGGGCCGCCGTGGTGCATGAAAAAAATGAGGGGAAGGGGCGTCTTTTCTTACAGAGTCCGTTTACCAAAGCGGGCGGAAGCGGATTTCTCCCGTGTGGGGGTCTCGCTCCCATACGCCCTCCGGCCTGATGATGTCCGTGATGTCTGCTTGCTTGACCACGATGGTCTTGTTCAGGAGCGCTTCCAAGGTTGTGTTGAATCTGCCGAATCGTATGTCCTCCGTCTCATGTACTTCGGCGGTCGTAATGCGTACCCAAGAGCCATTGCGGTATACGAAGGTGCCGTTCGTGCTGTCGAGGTCGCTGACGTAGTAGTAACCGCTCCCCCGTGATGATTTGGTGATGGAGGCATGTCGGCGGCTCAGTGTATCATACCCGGGACCGTTGGGGATGATGTCTGCCGGGGCTGTACGCCCGATGATGTATTGAGATTGCTTCATGCTGCGATGCTAGAATTTCAGAAGTTTATGGTTAGGGGTGATGCACACGTTGCCGTCCGGTGTTACCTCCAGCTCGTTTTGTCGTTTTCGTCTTTGACTGCGTAAGTGATGCTCACGCTGCCGTCCGCTGTTACCTCCAGCGTGGCCAGTTCACGTGCGTGGTCTTTGATGAACTTGTTCCACCCGTCACCCGTGAGCACTGTACAGTCGTTTTCAATTTTCGTTTGTTGGATTTCGTTTATGGGGATGGTGATGGTAAACTGTTCCGGTTTGCCGTTGCTGTGGGTGATGTAGAGGTGGAGCCTCAAGCTGTCCACGTTGTAATCGGGTGTGCTCTGATTCCCCGCAATTTCCGCCACGGCGGTCTGTGAGGTGATGAGGTGTACTCGGGTGTAGATGCGGTAGGTTTCACCGGGGGTGAGCTCGGGGCTTATCCACGTTTCGCACCCGGTGTTACGGGCATCACCCAGGTGCCCGGCTTCATCTGCTGTGGGAGGGCCGGAGTAGGTGCTATACAGTTTTGCAGCTTTGCCCGGGACTTCTTTCACTACGTATAAATCCACATCATGCGCACCCCTCAGCGACTCCCCGTTGGTGGCAAGCTTATGCTCCCAGGTAAGGTTGACGGTGCACGTGCGAGCCTGCTTGCTCGGTGCGGATTCATCGGGCTTGGCGTAATAGGGGAAGATGACGAAACAGAGAATCATGAACACACCCAGCGCGGAACAGAATAAATCCAGCGCTGAGAGCGTAAAGATGTTGAAATCTCTGTGTTTCTTTTTCATGGCCTGCCTCCCCTGTGCCAAACCCGCATTCTGCGAAAAAAAAGGGGGAATAACTGTTTGCTTACTATATCTTATTTCAGCCTTTGTGTACAGCTCATTTTTCGCAGTGGGGTGCCACTTGCTGCTGCTCCTCCTCCGGCAGATTGCGGATGATTAAGGCGGCAAGTGAAAACACCCCCATGGTGACGGTGCATATAAGTGCAAAAATGATGAGTTTCTTTTCTGACATAAGCTTGCGTTTCGGGCTGTTGTGCCTCCCTGTTTATTGCGCGGGAAAAAGCAGGGTGAAGAGACTTTGACCGAGGCGGATGGCATCCCCATCTCTCAGTTTAACCTCTCTGTTGCCGGTAAGTTTTTCATTGTTGACGAAGGTGCCGTTGCGGGAGTTTTTGTCGCTCAGGCAAATGGCCATGCCATCCGCGTCATTGCTGATGGACAGTACGGCATGCACACCGGAAATGGTGGAGTCTTGTATGTGGATGTCCGTCATCTCCTTCGTACGGCCGATGTATAATCGCTCACGCTCCGTCAGCACCGCAAGCTCTATGGTGTATTGCGCCGTCTCGCGGTTGGAGAGCATGCCGACGAGTAAGATGGTTCCGGGCTCCACCGTGGGACTCGCCTTGCGTATGGTGTCGTATTTCTTTTCGTGCTCGAATTTGATCGTAGGGGAAGAGAAGTTTGCTCCATTAAAGGTCAGCAGCTCTTTCGCGCTATCGGCGGTTTGGTCGTACGTCGGGGCTTCTTCTTCCTCCGGCTCGGCTGCGTTGCTGCGCTTGAGCATGGTGGTGAGGTAAATGGTCAGCAGCAGGGAGATGATGAAGACAAGACCCAGCACCACGTCCACCGCGTCCCATGCGCTGCCTCCGGCAGGCGTCTGTACTTGCCCCATGGTCGCAGCCTCACTTTGCCGGCTGAGGGTAAGGCAGCAAGCTGCAAGAATGATTAAAAGTTTATTTGATTGCATGGCTCGGGAGAATTTCTTTTTTGTTGTACAGGCGGTTAATGAAGTTGATGGTGCAGTACTGGGCGCAGCGGTTCAGGTAGCTTTCTTCTTTGCCTTGCACCAAGTGCATGAACCACATCAAGATGCACGACATGATAAGCGCCAGCAGCGTGGTCCAGAAGGCCACGCTCATGCTGCTGATGACGGAGGGCAGCAAGTCTTTATTGGTGGGGTCTAAGTCGGAGGCCACACTCAGCGCCTTCAGAATCCCCCATACCGTGCCGATGAACCCGAGTGTCGGCAGCAACCAAGCGACATAACGCGTCATGTTGTATCCGAGGTCTATTTCCGTTTGTCGGTTTTCCACCTCATCGTGAAGCACGGCGTTGGCCATCTCTACGGAGCGCGTCAACTGCACTTGCGAGGCCATCAGCCCGATGAGCGAGCCCAAGTGGCCGGTGGCATTGAGCTTGCTGATGCGTCTGTGCAGCCCCGGCATTTCGTTGACGGTGAGCAGCTGATTCGGTTCCTCCGGCAAGAGTTGCATGTGGAGTTCTTTTTGCGTGTTTTTGAGGATTGCCCAGCGGATGAATAACTGGCTCATGCCGCAGAAAAAGGCAATCCACATGGCATTTTGCGCCGCAAATATGTTGATTTCTCCCGTCGCTTCCTGCTTGTCCACCAAAAAACAAGCCAGCCACCCCGGCAGGGGTAGGGTATTACACAGCATGATGACCAGCAATGCCAATGACACGGCCATGCACATGGCTATGCCGTGTAGCCGGCGAAGCTGTTTGCGCTCTTGTTCTTGTTTCTGTGCGGAGGGGTACATGTGCGTCTTTTTTTTGCTTGCTATGGGGCTTCAGCGTGTGCAGTCGGCAAATCCGTTGGTGCGGAAGAGGTCGCGCACGGCGTTGGTGAGCTCGGGTTCGGGCGGCTCGGTGTCCGCCAAGGAGTAGGTGAGCCCCAGCTCCGCCCATTTGAACTTGCCCATCTGGTGGAAGGGCAGCACGTCCACGCGCTCTATGTTGCCCAAGCCGTGGGCATAGCGCGCGAGTTTCTCGATGTCTGCCAAGTTGTCCGTCCAGCCCGGCACGAGCACGTAGCGCAGCCACACGGGCTTCTTCATCTCTGCCAAGCGCTCGGCGAACTCGAGGGTGGGCTGCAGGTCTTGCCCGGTGAGCTTGCGGTATTGCGTGCTGTCCCAAGCTTTGATATCCAGCAGCACCAGGTCCGTGGCTGCCAGCAGGGCGTCATCCGCCTGTGCGCCGAGGTGCCCGGAGGTGTCGATGCAGGTGTGCAGCCCTTTCTCCTTGCATGCCTGTAAGATGGCGCGGGTGAACTCCGGCTGGAAGAGGGGGTCGCCACCGGAGATGGTGACACCGCCGCCCGCCGCCTTGATGAATGACTCGTAGCGCCCAATCTCTTCCATCACATCCTCTACGGTGCGCTCCTTACCGCTGCATTTGAATGAGGTGTCAGGGTTGTGGCAATAGCGGCAGCGCAGGCTGCACCCCGCTAAGAACAGGATGAAGCGAATCCCGGGACCGTCTACCGTGCCGCAGGATTCTACCGAGTGAACTGAACCGATGAGTGACATGACAGGATATTGCAGAGTTGTTTTTTGTGATTAGGATTCGATGTAGCCGATGTAGGGCAGGTTACGGTATTTGCCGTTGAAGTCCAGCCCGTAGCCTACCAAGAAGAGGTTGTCGCAGTGCAGGGCGCAGAAGTCCGCCTCGCAGTCATGCTCGCGGCGCCCGGATTTGGTAACCGCCACGGTAGAGGCTACGTCCTTTGCCCCCATGGCGCGCAGGGCGGTGCACACCTCTTTCATGGTGAGCCCGGTGTCCAGCACGTCATCAATTACCAGCACATTTTTGCCACTGCACTCAGGCAGGGCGCTGTGCCACTTGAGCTTGCCCGTGCTGTCCGTCCCTTCATAGCTGGAGATGCGCAGCGTTTGCAGCTCGAAATTGCAGGGCAGCAGTCGCAGCAAATCCGCAGCATACCATACGGCGCCGTTCAGCAGGCACAGCGCCACCACCGGCTCCTCCGCGCCGAATCGTGCCTCTATTTCTCGGGCTACGCGCTTGGTGGCGTTCTGTATCTCTTCCTCCGTGTAGAGAGGGTGGATGTCCATATGGTTTCTTGTACGTGTTGATGCTGTTTGGCGGTGCTGCCGTTTGCCACCGCCGCCTCTGCGGGTGTGAAGCCTTGCGCCCTCATTTTGCCCGCACCCATTGAACCAGAAATACCTCTGAATGTCAAACTCAAACTGCCGTTATGGCAGGCTCTCCGCCTCGCGCCAACTTCCACTTTATCGGGACGGGGCCCAGGGGGCTGTGGCATCGCGGTAGATGGCGCGGAGCGCCGGTTTTTTGTCTGCCGTTTGCAGGTGAATGCCGCTGCGCGTGCTGCGCGGGGCGGGGGCTATGGCTTCGCCGATGAGCTGTGCGCCCAGCCACACGTAGTAGCCTGCGGGTATCTTGCGGGAGGCGTCACCGGGGTGGTACACCACGCGCAAGCGCCCTGCGGTGGTGCCGCAATCCGTGGCGTACAGCATGGCGCCGTTTGCCAGTATGCCCTCCGTGGTGAGCTGCAGCTCGCATTGCCCCACGGAGTCGCACAGGCTGAGGCTGTGCCCCGCTGCGGGCAGCTCGATTTCCGCCGTGTAGCCGCGCTCATGGCTGAGGGGGCGCATCTCGCGCGTGTCGTGCTGCGCAAAGTCCGCCGCAGCCTTGCGGGGCAATCCCGCCGTGCGCCCGGGCAAGCCCATGCCCTTGGCCAAGTTCCCCGCGATGAGCAGGTTACCCTGCGCGGTGGGGTGCGCCCAGTCCATCATCATGCTCGGGTGTGCGCCGCCCACGGTCTTGCCCGTGGTGTCCTGCAAGCCGTGGTTAATGCAGATGTAGTGCACATGCGCCCCCGTGGCGCGGTATTGCTCCGCTTTGGCCTGCAACAAGGTGTTGTAGGCATCGATGCGAACGGCGGGCAGCTTATCCTTGCAGTAGGGTACGCTCATCAGGTAGATGTTTGCTTGCGGCTGCTTGCTCAGCGCGGCTTGCAGCAGCGTCTCCACATCCGCCAGCAGGTCCTGCGGGGCGCGTTTCATGTTCAGGTCATTCGTCCCCAGCATGAGGGTGAAGGTGTGCGGGGCAAACACCTCGCCCGCATAGCTGCCGCGCTTGCCTTGTGCGTCCGGGGTGAGCTCCGTGCTCAGCCCCAGCCAGTTGTGGATGTTGCTGCGCTTCATGCTGGTGGGGCGGCCGGCGTTGTCCGTGTGGTAATGTCGCTCAAAGGTGCCCACGCCCGCCAGTTCGCGTGCCTGCACGTTGAACTGGGCACAGTGCTCGTTGTCAAACACGCCGCCGTTGTACTCCGCGCTGTCGTGTCCGGCGTAAAAGCATGTTTTGCGACAGCCCACGGCATCATACGCTATGCCATTGTCGATGAGAATCTTCTGGAAGTGCCAGCGGTAGGAGTACTCATGCGTGCCGTGGGTGATGGAGTCACCGATGGCCATCCAATCCCCCAAATCCTGCTCCGCTGCACTCAGCGGCAGCAGGTTCAGCGCCAGCAGGGCGTATAGGGTGCCTTTTTTCATGATTTCAGCCGTTCTGCGGGTTAACCGATAGCCTCCAGCACATCCTGCGGCAGCGGGGCTTGGCCTGCTGCTGCTGCACATTGCTCCAGCTGAGCCACGGTGCGTGCGCCAATCAGCACGGAGGTCACTTCCTCACGGCGCAGCAGCCAGCGCAGCGCCAGCTCCGTGAGCGGTATGCCCGCAGCGGAGGCGATATTCTGCAGCTGCTGCACGCGCTCCGCGTCTGCCTGCACTTTTTCCGCATTCAGGAAGACGGAGCTCGTATCCGCCGCGCGCGATACGCTCGGCAGCTTGCCGCCCAAGTATTTGCCCGTCAGCATGCCCTGAGCCAGCGGTGAGAAAACGATGCAGCCCGTTTGCTCCTGCGCCACGGTGGGCAGCACCTCCGCCTCGCAGGCGCGGTCGAGCAGGTTGTAGCGTATTTGGTGCAGCAGGCAGGGCACTTTTTCCTCTCGCAGCATGGCGCAGGCCTGTTGGAACAGCGCGGGCGGGTATTTGGAGAGCCCGATGTAAAGCGCTTTGCCACTGCGGACGATGTCCACCAGCGCGCCGATGGTCTCCTCCAGCGGCGTGTTCGGATCCGGGCGGTGGTGGTAGAACACGTCCACATAATCCAGCTGCATGCGGCGCAAGCTCTGGTTCAGCCCTGAGATGAGGTGCTTGCGTGAGCCCCAGTCGCCGTACACGCCCGGCCACATCAGGTGCCCCGCCTTGGTGGAGATGAACATCTCATCTCGCTGGGCGGCAAAATCACGCTTCAGCAAGCGCCCGAAGCACTCTTCCGCGCTGCCGGGGGGCGGTCCGTAGTTGTCCGCCAAGTCAAAATGGCACACTCCCAGCTCCAGCGCTTTGCCTACCATGGCGCGGCACTCGGCCTCATCCGCACCGCCACCGAAGTTGTGCCACAAACCCAATGAAATTTCCGGCAGCAGAATACCGCTGCGCCCGCATCGTCTGTATGTCATGCCCGTTGTCATCTTGCTAGGGATTGTATAGTCCCCGCCCGCCGTTGTCAAGCAACACTTGTCCCCGCCCGCGGAATAATTAACAGAGGGGGGGGGAGATTATATGTCCGTGAGATAAATCGGAAGTTGAAGCCCCGAAAGGGGCGTTTTCGTGTGAGCCCGAAAGGGCGAACGTTCACGTGAGCGACAGCGAGCGTTCGCGCGCAGGGGCGCAAGCCCCAAGCGTTCGTGTGAGCGTTAGCGAGCGTTCGCGTGAGCCGTAGGCGCCAGCCACGGCGTAGCAAGCGAGCGCAGCGAGACGCGAAGCGGAGCTCCGAGCCGGGGTGGGCGCGTGTTTTTGGTGTTTGCGGCATTTTGAAACAATACCGTATTCCGAGCCTCGCTTTATGTCACCCCTCTGGGGTTCGCATTTGTTTTTTGGGGGCGGTTCCCGGGGTTCCGCCCCTTACGGGGCTCCACCGCGGGCTATTATATGGCGCCCCTCCGGGGCTCCGAATTAGGCTCGCTTGCGCTCGCAAATTATACAAAAAACACCCCTTCAACTTCCGATTTACCTCACTGCCTGAATAAACCGCCGCTCCTCCGTAAAACCGCAAAGATGATGCCGCCTCCCCGCAACAAAAACGCTCGCTTGCGGGGGTGCAGGCGAGCGTGGTATGTCGGAAAAAACGCTGTGTTGGGGCGTTAGCGCAGGAATCTATCCGCCGGGATGAGTTCACGCGGCGTTTGCTTGCCGTCGTGCGGGCCGCGGTTCCACTCCAGCTTGAGGGAGCCGTCAGCACCCTCGCCTTGCACCACGGTGATGGTGATGGGGTGCTTGCCCGCCTTCAGCGGAATACCCTTCTTGCCGGTCTTGGCGGCATCCAGCTCCACGGTGTTGGCCGCGGCGCTTTCCGTAGCGGTGCTGCCGGGCACATAGTTGAAGTCTGCATCCACCAAGTTGAAGTTGTGCAGCTTCACGAATGCCTTTGTGCCGGGTACCTCGCTGAGGGTGAGGTAGAAGTGCCAGTGGTTGCCGTCATCCGGCACATCAATGTAGCCGGTGAAGGTGGTGATGGTGCCTGCGGGCAACACCGTGCTGTTGGGGTGAGCAATGGAGCGCACGGCATCCGCCGGCATTTCCGTGGCGGCAGGCACCCAAGGGGCGGTGGCTTTTGCCTGCTGCATGCTCAAGCCGTACACGCCGGAAGAGTTCGGCGCCGCCACGGCGGGCACAAGGTTCATATCGTAGCTGCGGAAACCACCGCAGGGGTTGCGGCGGGCAGGGGCCTGCGGGTCGCGGTGGTAGTCATACGCGCGGCGGTTCCACAGAGCCATGGCGTTGAGTTGCTGCTGCATCTGCGGGCACTTGCTCTCGGGCAGCGGGGTGCTCTCATGCGGGTCTGCCTCGGTGTCGAAAAGCTCCCAAGCCTCTTGCCCCGTTTTCACGCCGGTGCGGATGGCCTTGAGCCAGCGGCTGCTGCGGTTGTCGAAGAAGATGAGCACCTGCTGCTCACCGCGCACGCGTCCCTTCTTGTCCGCCGTGTAGTCGCGGTACTGAGCCATGCCACCGCCGAAGGCGTATTCCGCGTACAGCACGCGCTGCGGATCGCTGCTCAGCGTGTCATTGCCCTGCAGCAGCGGCAGCAGTGAGCGGCCATCACAGCGGGCGGGCACGGGTACATCCGCCACATCACACACCGTGGCCATCCAGTCCTGGAACTGCGTGGGCGTGGTGCTCACCAGTCCGCCCTTAATCAGCCCGGGGGCGTACACCACACAGGGCACGCGCAAGCCGCCGTCAAACACATCGCGCTTAATGCCATCATGGTTGCCGTAGCTGCGGAAGAAGCTCGGGTCCTGCGCCGGGGCAGGGTGCCCATTGAATCCGCCCACCGCGCCCGGCTCATCATGGCAGCCGTTGTCGCTGGTGAAGATGATGATGGTGTTCTCCGCAATGCCGAGGTCCTCGCACAGCTGCACGAGGTCGCCCACGGCCTCATCCACACGGGTAATCATGGAGGCATGGCGGCGTGCCGTCATCAGCTTGTGGGCGGCGCTGTCGCCGTAGCGCTCTTTGGCGTACTGCTCCCAAGCCTCGCGGTATTGCGGGTGAATGTAGGTGTCCCAGCTGTCGGGAGCGGCGGTGTTAATCATCTTGCCCGGGGTGCCCAGCCACTGCACACCACCCTTCAGACCGCCACCGGCGGGGTATGCCCCGGCAGGAATGCCCAAGCGCGCATGCGGTGCCACATAAGTGAGCGCCAAGAACACCGGCTTGTCTTTGTCCGCCGCTTTCTGGTCCACAATCCACTTCTTGGCGCGCGCCGTGAACAAATCCGTGCAGTAACAGCCATCCAGCGCATCGGTAATCATCTCATCACCATCCCAAATAGCATTGCGGTGGGTCTCCGGGTCGGCATTGCTCTCCTCCTTGGCGTAGTGGCGGTGCCCTGCCAAGTGGTTGTTGTAGCCGAAGAAGAAGTCAAACCCGCGCTTGGTCGGCCAAGCAGGGCAGGTGCTCGGCGTGCCGCCGCTTTCCTGCCCGCCGCCGATGCCCCATTTGCCGATGAGGGCGGTGCTGTAGCCCGCGGCCTTCAGCACACTGGCCAGCGTGTGGCTGTTCTCCAGCGCGGCGTCAAAGCTGTTGTTGCGGATGACCTCCGCATGCCCCTGGTGCAGACCCGTGAACAGCGAGGCTCGTGCCGGTGCGCACACCGGTGCGCAGGTATAGTGGCGCTGCAGCTGCGCGCCTTGGGTCGCCAGCCTGTCCAAGGTCGGCGTGTCGATGCGGGGTGTGCCTGCGTGCTCCGCGGGCTGGTTCAAGCCCAAATCACCCCAGCCCATGTCATCCACCAGCACCAAGATGATGTTCGGCTTCTGCTCAGCGGCCACTGCCGGGCTCATCCACCCCAAGCACAGCGCCATCAGCATTCCTGTAATAAATCCGCGTTTCATTGCACCGTATTCTACCTGTTTCCCCATCGCATTTCAAGCAAAATTCGCGCTCCTCATTACCGCGGGATTTGGGGCGTTCTTGCCATATGTGCATTCCGCCCGATAAATCGGAAGTTGAAGGGGTGATTTGTAACATTCATCCACTCGGAGCGAGGGACTTTAGTCCCTCTTATGGGTTAGCCTCGCGTGTGTTTATGGGACTAAAGTCCCATGCTCCGATATATTTTTGTTGCCGCTTCAATTTCCGATTTATCGCGCTGTTTCGCCATGCAAAAACCGCGTTCCTCGGTGTGGGGAACGCGGGTGAAAATGATTTTGCTTGTTGCTGCGCGCGTTAGCGGCGACGGCGGCGAGCGGCGAGGGCGGCGAGCGCCAGCAGGCTCAGCGTGGCGGTGGTGGGCTCGGGCACCATGGTGGCGGAGAGTGAAACCACACCGCCGTTGAAGCCCATCTCGTATGTATAATCCGCACTCAAACCGCTGAAGATGTCATCCGCGGGCAGGGTGGTGCCTGCGGTAATGTCCTCGCCATCCAGCTTGAGGGAGTCCACCCCGGTGAAGAGCTCGAGGCTGACGCCGGAGTAGAGCTTCTCCAGCATCTCCGGAGAAAGCCCGAGGGTCATGCCCGAGGCGAGCTCGACAGAGCTGCCCATGGCAAGGCTGCCTGCGAGGTTCAGGGTGGAGTCGGCGGAGAACTTGAGGTTGGCATTCAGCGTGGCGCCGGTGCCTGCCGTGAGGGTGCCTACGGAGATGGTGGTCTCGCTGGCGGTGTTCGCCGTGCGAGCCTCCGCTGCCTTGAAGGCGCCGAATACCGTGTCGCTGTCCAGCGTAAGGGTGGCGAGTGTTGCCGTGTTACCCAAGATGACGGAGGTTGTGGAGCCGTTTACCACCTCGATGGCCTTCACGTCGAGGGTGGCAAGCACATCCACGTTCACATTATCGAGCGTCAGCTTCTCCGCCGTGACGGTACCGGAGTATTTGTCGAAACCGTCCGAGTAGGATGATGCGGTTACGTCTCGGAAGGTGACGGTATCTGCCGTGATGCTACCGTTATTGTTTGTGCCGATTTTAGCTTTGTTGCCTTCCACCGTTACGGAGGCTTGACCGCCATTGATGCGGCTGGCGTTACCTTTCACAATGTTTCCTTTGATAACGCCACCCTTGATGGTGACGGAGGTATCGCCGATGGCTCCACCGTTGCCTCCGGCATTAATATCTCCGGTGATGGTACCACCGTTGATGACAATGGAGGCGCTGACTACTTTGCCGTTCGTTTTAGAACCGCCGATAACGCTACCGTTGACCGTTCCGTTGTTGATGGTGAGATTGACCTTCTCGATGACACAGCCATTGTTAACGGTGCCACCTACGATATCGCCCATTACCTGACCACCATGTACAAACAAGTTGAAACTCTGGGCGTTTGCGTTGTTATATGCGCCGGCAATCGCAGCGGTTTGCCCACTGTATAGGCCATTGCCGATTTCGGCACCGCTTACCACTTCAAGTGTGAGGTTTCCGGCATCGGCTCCGTTCATCGTACCGAATATGGTGGACACGGTTTTTCCTGTGACCTGCACATTGATATCCCCGGAGTGGTTACAGTTCGTTATACCTGACCAGCCTGCTGCAGAAGTGAGCTTAATCGTTTTCGTGTCGGATGCTGTGGAGTTTGTTACCAAATAAGCAGCGCTCGCTGCAGCTGTGTCTGTGGTTGCACTGTAATCAACGCCACTGGTATCCGCGGTGTTGACGCGCAGAGTAATCGGCATGGGCAGCAGCGAGGTGTTACTGACGTGACCGGATACAGCAGCAGCGTCTTGTTGAGTCAGGTAGGCATTTTCTGTGGAGACCATACCCTCCGTGGTGGGGGCATAGGCCGTGTCTGTCCAAGTCAGATTGTTTACCGTGCCGTTTGCTCCGGATGCGGAGATAATAATGCCGTTCAGCCCTTGACCCTCCGTGGCATTCAGGCCTTGACCGATGAGCATATCGCCGAGCCATACGTAGTAACCGCTCAGCACGTTGTCAGTGGTATTGCCGTTGTGCCAAGCAATGCGGATATTGCCCTCCTCGGCCAAGGTGGAATTATCCCAGCAGAAGAGGACATCGCTACCCCACATGATGTAGCCCTCACTGAGGTTCAGCGTGCCGCTGTTGGTGCCATCACCCAGCGAGATGCTCAGGGCATTGTCTGCGCTCGACCAGCCGTTCGCAGCTCCATCACCGAAGTTAGCGCTGAAATCTACCGTGTAACCACCCTCCATGGTGAAGGCGTTTTCTCCATACAGGTATGCCTCACCTGCAGCCACGGTGCCGTTGGTGCCGACGGTGGCGCCGCTCCAGCTTGTGGTGCCCATGCGCTGCAGCCCTGCCGTGCGCCCGCCGATACCCATGGCCTGCGCTAAGTTGCCTGCCATGAGGATGGTGCCCTGGTCATTGGGGTGCAGGCGGTCGCCGGGTTTGTTGAAGAAAGCATCATGTCCGGTAAAGCACTTGTCTGAGGTGATGTCTACCATGCCGCGGGTTACATCCACATACACCACATTGGTGCCGGTAGATGCTGAGTATGCTTTTGTCCACGCCTCCAAATTGCGATTGAACTCCTGAGCTGCGAAGTGGTCTTCATTGCGGTTGTGGTTAGCATGAGCCCCCCACGGAGTGATGGACAGCATATAGAAGGTGTCGCCCTCGTTGCATACGTCGCTCACGATGGTTGCCATGGTGCCCCAACTTTCACCCTCCACCCAGTTGTAGGTACCGGTTGTGGTGTCGTAGCTCACAGAGCCTCCCAACATTTTTTGTATTTGGGTGCAATAGGTATCCGTTGATACGGGGTCTGATGTGTCGGACAGCAAGTCATTGGTGCCCATCATGCAAAACCACGTGTTGCTATCGAAGCTCTCAGCTGTAGAAGCGGTGGAGTGACCACTGTAATTGACACCACTGCTGTAGTTTTTGCCATCGACTGAGGCTGAGGTGCTACCGCTGATAATGTTGTGAGTGCGACCGGAGGCTTGGGCAAGGTGCACGTTGGCGAACTCTGCACCACCGTAGCTGCTGCCGGCGTCTTCTGTGTGTCCGGGGGTGCTGTAATATCCCTCACGCGGACCGACAATTTCGTTTTCAATGCCGTTATCCGTCAGAATTTTGAAGAATTGCCAGCGATAGCTCTGGTCATCCACACCGTGGGTGATGGAGTCTCCCAAGAAGGTAACGCGCCCCACCGTGGTGCCATCTGTACGCTGGCTGACAAAGGGCTGGCTGTAGTCCACCGGAGGAACGTAAGAGCCGGTGTCCAGCGTGGAGGTCGTGTTGAGGGTGACGCCGGTGACGTAATTCAGGTTCACGTAGTAACCGTTAGTGACTGTGTTGCTGCCGGCTTTTAAGTCACTTGTTTTATAAAGGTCAAAACTTTCTCCTGCTGTGTTCTTAGCAGATACGACTACGCCGTTAGTGGAGCTGTTGGTAATGTACAGCGTAAGGCTGTCATTCACGGCGTATTTGTTGAGGTTGTCATATGAAATGTTAATTTCGGAAGCTTTCCATGCTTTGTTGTCCCAATATCCGCTGAGGTAGGGTTCACGTGAGCCGTTATCTACGGAGGTGTCTGCATTATCGGCTAAACCATAATCTGCGGCATTGTCATCCCACAACAACATGTAACCTCCGCTCTTGTAGTCATTGGAGTTCACGTAGCTGACCAGTGAGCTGAGGCTGATGGTGAGCTCTACAGAGGTGTTGGCTGCAGATTCTACCGCAAAATAGCCTTTACCATTGTAAATGACGTTATTCTCCTCATCACACCATGCGTTTGTCAGGTCGGTGTATGTGGCTGCGTAAGCATGGCTGAAACAAGCGGCGAGAAGGGCTGAGAGAAAGAGTGTCCTTTTCATGGTGTGACGATGTGCGTGATGCTGGAAATTTGTAATCCCTATAAGTCTGGAAGGGGATTCGATTAAATTTTAGCAAGTGAGCCGCAGAAATCAAGCCAAAAGTTGCACTAACAATGAAAAAAAGCAAAATCATGGTAAAATTATTGGAAATGCCTTGCAAAAAGCAGGTGAATAGGGTATTTTGGTGGGGTAACAACACAACAACATAGCAACTATGCAGCTCAATACAGCAGTACTCGCAGAGAAGGGGCTTAAGCTGAATCCGGCACCGGCTCCCGTAGGTTCTTACGTCAATTGCATTCGCACCGGCAACTACCTGCACTTGTCCGGCGGCATCTCCATCAACGGGGATGTGTCCTACTTCGGCAAGTTGGGGCAGAATGTGAGCATAGAAGACGGCCAGAAGGCCGCGCAGGCAGCCATTTTGAACCGCTTGGCGGTGATTGAGGCGGAGCTGGGCGGTTTTGAGAAGCTCAAGAAGATTGTTGCCATCAACGGTTTTGTGAACTGCACGCCGGACTTCACGGATCAGGCGAAGGTGCTCAACGGGGCATCCGACCTGTTGGTTGCGCTGTTCGGACCGGAGGCTGCGCACTCCCGCTCCGCTGTGGGCGTGGTGAGCCTGCCGCTCGGCGTGGCGGTGGAAATCAACATGATTGTTGAGATTGAAGCTTAAGGAATAAAAGGGTAGGGGGAGAGCGCCATGGCAACGGTCATACTCGGGGTGTGCGGCTCCATTGCCGCTTATAAGGCGGCGGATGTGGCTTCTCGCTTGGTGAAGCTGGGGCATGAGGTGCACTGCGTGTGCACGCCCACGGCTTTGCAGTTTGTGACGCCACTCACGCTCATGACGCTCTCCCGCAACCCGGTCATTACGACCTTTGAGGACGAGACCGGCAGCTGGGTGCCGGTGCACATCGACCTCGCGCAGCGTGCGGATGTGCTGGCTATCGTGCCTGCCTCCGCCAACACGATGGCATGCATGGCGCAAGGCTTCGCGCCGAATGCCCTCACGAGCCTGTACCTGGCAAACCGCGCGCCGGTACTCATTTTCCCCGCCATGAACGGCAACATGTGGATCCACCCCGCCACACAGCAAAATGCCGCCATTCTCGCCGCTCGTGAAAATCACCGCATCATCGGCCCCGCGGAGAGCGGTATGCTTGCCTGCGGGGTAGAAGGCAAGGGCCGCCTGGTGGATGTGGACACCATTGTGCAAGAGATTGTAGCCGCGCTGTAAGCCGGGGAGTTCCCGAGGCATGCAGTTATATCGGAGCTTCAAATTCGCCTCTGCTGCGCGATAAATCGGAAGTTGGAGGGGTGTTTGTTGAATAATTTGCGAGCGCCAGCGCCTGCCACGGCGTAGCTGCGCAGCAGCGAAGACGGGAGCGGAATTCAGAGCCCCGGAGGGGCGCCATCCAATAGCCCGGCGGTGGAGCGGCGAAGCCGCGGAACCCCGGGTAGCGTAAAAAAATAAAATTGAGCCCGGAGCGACGGAGCGAAGCGACGCAGCGTAGGCCGACATATAATGGCGAGGACCGGAGCGAAGCGACGCTCCGAGCCGGGGTGGCGCGTGTTTTTTGTGTTTGCGACATTTTGAAACAATGCGGCATTTTTGCGCTACGCTTTATGCCACCCCCGGGGTTCGCATTTATTTTTTTGGGGCGGTTCCCGGGGTTCCGCCCCTTACGGGGCTTCACCGCCGGGCTATTTTATACCGCCCCTCCGGGGCTCAAAATCCCGCTCGCTGACGCTCGCAAACTCCCCTTCAACTTCCGATTTATCGGGCACGGATGCCTTATTAGGTGTTCCCCTATCAACGCATCTCAAACAACCCGCTTACCCGGGGGATGGAGGCTCCTCAGTTTTGCCTGGGAGTCATGGGGCAGGTGACGGCAACAGGGGGATTTTCCGCGAGTAAGGTGTGCTCCAGCGCGGTGCACAGGCGGGAGTGCAGGTGTTGCAGGGTGATGTTCTGGCTTTCCGGCAGGCTGTTGGCAGCAAGCAGCAATTGCAACCA
>JAEIGA010003423.1_pt1 | contig 24871 bp, 17 predicted proteins | sample 9270691 | NCBI WGS metagenome assembly JAEIGA01 (sample SAMN17057246, study PRJNA624740) | gut metagenome | biome: biome; isolation source: fecal sample | host: Bos grunniens | place: China: Xizang | collected 2019
GGTTGCGGTGGATGGATAATAGGAATAATAATTTTCTTTTTGATTTCCTTTATTTTCGACGGGGCAAGTTGGGCTGCTATTGAAACATTACTTGCTCTCGGATTTATAGCATATTTAGTGTTCAAATAATAATTAAAAACACGGTAGGTATTATATGGGTGTGACAAAAACTGATTATATGCGTGGTATGCAATGTCCGAAAATGTTGTGGTTGGATAAGCATAAACCCGAAGAAAAGATTATTCCACAAGAAGTTCAAGCACGTCTTGATAAAGGAAATGAGTTCGGGGATAGTGCTATGGGTATGTTTGGCGATTATATCGAAGTAACAACCTATAAACCCAACGGACAATGGGATTATGGTCAAATGATAGAGAAAACGAAAGGATGTATCTCTCTTGGGGTGAATGTGATTTGCGAAGCATCATTTTCTTATTATTTCAACTTCTGCGCCGTTGATATTTTGAAGAAAGTAGAAAACGGTTATGAGATGTATGAAGTCAAAGATAGCCCCGAAGTTGCCGAACAATTTATAAAAGATATTGGTTTTCAGCGTTGGATTTTGGAAAAGTGTGGAATTAACGTAGTGAAATGTTGTATTATCTATCACGGTGAAGATGAAAAAAATCCTTTTGTTATCAAGGACGTAACAAAAGATGCCAAGTCATATTCTTATGAAGTGGACGACAATATTTGGCGACTTGGTAGAATTAAAAAACAAGAAGAAGAGCCAATCATTCCAATGGGAGAGCAATGCAAATGTCCTTATGAGTGTTGGTATGTGGATTATTGCCAAAAAGGTAGCAAATAGTCTGTAATATCGGAAAAATGTAAGTCATCGCCACCATATCATATTGACTTTTTTTCAATATTAGTTTATAATAAATATAAACAACATATTAAAAGAGGTGTAAAATGATTAGCTATAAAAAGTTATGGAAAATCCTAATAGATAAGGATTTGAAAAAAAGTGACTTAGCAAAAATGGCGAATCTTAGTAGACATACTATTCATAAAATGAATCGAAATGAAAACGTTAATACTGATACTCTTATAAAAATATGTCAAGCGTTGGAGTGTAGTTTTGATGATATTATGGAGATTATTGACGTAGAAAAATAAGAAGAAAGGTAGCGATAATATATATGTTGTATAACACCGAGAATTTCCGAGACGTAATTAAGAATGTAGAAGAATTTCTAAGCGGCATTGAAGATATTAGTGCTGCTTATTTGCGTTCTTTAATATATGACGAAACCTTTCAAAGTTTTATAAAAAGTATTATTCAAGACGAAGAAAAAAAGAATACGACGGATGTATATGTTGAGGCAATAAAAAAAGGGTATCGTTTATGTGATATTCAAGCGTGTATAGACATAATAAATGATGAGGTCTTTAATAGTGTTTCTCTGCCAATAATAAAGACTAATGATGTAGAAAAAAATAACGTCATCAGTATTCAAGAACAAGAGGAAATAAATAAGGAAGAATATTTTTTCACAATAAAATATAAAACAACAGAGTATGTAGGAGAAGAAGCGGCAGAACAAATAGAAATTGAATCAAATTTGATTGATTTTGAATTTGTAAAAGATATTATTGTAGAAAGATTTGAACATTACAATTTCGACGATAATAAAATAGTCTTAGAAGTAGATAGTCAGATAGATTATTTTACGCAACTTGGTATGGAAAAATATCAATTGTCTAATTATACATACACCAAAGAAAGAAAAAAAGGTTATATAACAACAAAAGGTGATGGGTTAGAAGATGTCTATTATTACTTGCGCCACTATCTGTTTTCAATCAACGAGCGTGTTGAAGTAGAGAATATTTTCATTGAAATTCGTAACGAGATTAGTAAATTTAGTGATATAACGCAAAATGTAAAAATAGAAAGGGTAATTCAAGATGAGACGTTGGTTAAAAAATTTGCAGAAGATGCCTATTTCACAATTAAGGATTTATTAAGCGATACAATACTTGGAATTAGTCGAGATGAGGCAAACTATGTCTATGAAGTAATCACAAATCTTGATGTTGTGATGCCCAACGAACATTTACACAATATTATAAATACATTAGAGCCGAGAGAAATTGCCGTAATACGAGAACGTTATCTTGGTGATTGTATCCAACCACTTGAAGTTGTAGGAAAAAAATATGGATGCACAAGGGAAAGAATAAGACAAATAGAACAAAAAGCATACAAGAAATTAAGTCATCCATCAAGAAAAAAAGAACAACTAAAAATGATTGAAGTAATAAAGATGTATTGTGCGAATACTTCATTTGTATTTGAGGAGGAATTAAAAGAATATTTTGAAATAAACACATTTGGTCTGTTCGCTGACAAACTTTTGAATTTAATGGTATGGTCAGAGACTTACAATGTCGGATTCTTTAATAAGGATGTAGAACAATTATTTAATTTAGAGCTTGAAGAGTTGCCTAACGAGTTTACGATTTCAGAATTGGAAGATTATGCAGGATACATTAAAGATAATATAAGTGAGCTTTCAAAAGAAGAAATAAAAACGTTGATTTTGAGAAGATACAATGTTTGCGGAGATTTTATCGTAAAAGGTAGAATAAAATTAAGAGCCGTTTTATCTTTCTTAATGAATACATATTTCCCCAATGGGCTTGATATTTATGAGGACAATAGCATATTGTTTTTAAGAGAGAAAGCAAGGGAACATTTCGACGGATTTGAACTTGCAGAAAATGACCGTGCAATAAGAGCAAGATTGCAAGATTTTTGCACACCTGTGGGTAGAGGTGTTTGGAAATGGGATTCTGACGAAACAGTTATTACACTTGAATTAAAAAATGCAATAATTGAATTTATTGAGAATTATAATGCTCCCATTTTGCCCATACAGGGTATAATGGATGAATTTAGAGACGAACTTGTAAAATTAGAGATAGATAACAAATATTACCTGCAAGGACAAATAAAGAAGTTTATACCAACGGGTTATTCAATAAATAGAGACTATGTTTTCAAGGGGGATGCTGATTCTTTTTACAAGGTTGTCGAGGGATTTGTAAAAAATGCAAAAGGCATTGTAACGAAAAAGGATATAATGAAACAATTCCCCGGCGTATCGGAAATTGTTATCCAACAAGTAGCATTATATACGAAAGTATTGAATATGAATGGCTATTATGTCCACCTTGACAATCTAAACATTACTCAGGACGAATTGGACGTTTTTGAAAATAGCATAAAAGAATATGTTTGCGAAAAAATCATATATCACGCAAAAAATGTTTTTAATTATGTTAAAAATAAGAATTCAGGGTTGTTCTCACGTATAGGTATAATGCACTACTTACAATTCTATTATTTACTTAAAGAATTATTTCCTAACAAATATGAGTACAATCGTCCATTTCTTGCACCATTAGGTGTAAATGTAATAAGTGGCGAAGCGCAAGTTCTTGATAGAATATGTGATAAAGGTGAGGTTACAATTGCCCAATTACGTGAAATAGTCAAAGAAGTTGGTACAATAATAGATAGATATATAGAGTTTGTGGATGGAAATAGTGATTCGATAATCTTCAAAAACCACACGACAATAATATCTATCGATTGTGCAGGATTAGACGATAATTCCTTTGCCCGTTTAGATGAAATCTTAATGGATTATATAAAGGAAGAAAGTTACATATCGTTGTCAACGTTCTTTGATTATTGGAAGTTGCCATCGTTAAAATGGAATTGGAATGAATGGACATTATATAGTATAGTCAATAAATATTCGCAGATATTCAAAACAGCTGTAACGTCGAATTTTCTGCACGAGGCGACACCAATTCTTGTAAGAAAAGACTATGATGAAAAACTTATTGATTTTTCAAATATTGAACGGCAAGAAATGGAAGAGGAGCAAGAAGATTTATTAGATGTGTTAGATTACGATGATTTAGAATAATATGACAAACGATAAATACATTAGAGAAAAACAAATAGAAAAATTTGACTTATATTGGTCAAAAAAAATAAAAAAACTTCCTAATACTACTACAAAAACATCACATTGCTTTGTTGAAATGAGAGGAATCAAGTATTATTTTAATAAAGTGCAAAGAGAAAGTGAAAAAGATTACTGTATTGTTTGTAAAAAGGGAGTCGCAAAGAACAATTCAGGCGAAGAAACTTTATCAGAACGCAAGGTGTATAGTAAGAATGAATTTAGGGAAGTTTTTGTGGATTATGATGAATATGAACGAGAACTGAAAAGTGTTCTTCGAGATTTTAATTATGATTATGAGGGAAGAGATGTAAGACAGGAAAATCATATTGCGAAGTTATATCGCCTGCAACAGGAGTATTCGTTAGCATTTTTAAGATATTTAGGATGCGACGTTGGACGAGAAAAGAAAATGCTGAAATACACAAAAGACGAAATAAGAAAATATGTGATTGAAAAGAAAAACACCCAAAATCTAACATCAAGATATTTTGAGTTTGCTTACTACAAGGCAAAAAGGCTACGTCGGTTACTTAAACATAAGATTTCAACTGTATTACTACGACCATCGGAGAAAAGGTTTACCGATTATTGCAAGGCAAATGGGTTCATAGATTTTCACGATTTAATACTAATACCGTATTACTCATTGACACTTATAGAAGAGTTTGGACAAGAGGTAATAGAGCAAATAATTAAGGATATAAAGTCATATATAGACGTGCAAGTTCTTTATGATACTTACGTAACAAGTGATGATATATAGCGAGGGAAAAATGAATTTCAAGGATTTAATAATAAAAAAGAGCTACATAAATCAAGGGGTGGATAATCTCGTAGACAATTTGTTGAACCCTGCGTTAAAATTAGCGACGTCTTACAAGAGAAGTGTAGGGTTCTTTTCGTCGTCCGTATTCAAACTAATTATAAATTCGCTACCGTCCTTTATTCAAAATAAAGGAACCATACAGCTAATTGTTAGCCCTGCGTTGAGCCAAGATGATGTTAGTGCAATTCAATTGGGGTATGAGAAGAAAAAGGATATAGTAAATCGTAAATTTATACAAGAATTTACTGATGAAATTAGATGTTTTGATGATTCTTCTCTTAATATTTTAGCAGAACTTATTGCACGTGGAATAATGGACATTAAGGTTGCATCGGTAAAAAATGATATAGGAATATATCACGATAAACTTGGAATTTTAACCGATAAAGATGGTAATCAAATTGTATTTTATGGTTCTGCCAATTCATCAGTAAACGCATATCAAAATAATTATGAGAAAATACGAGTTGTAAGAAGTTGGGAAGCAGGCGAGGGTGATAGCGTTATAGATGAGGTCTTTGAGTTTGATAAACTTTGGAATAATAAAAATCAATTTTTAGATGTATATGATTTTATGGATTCCGTAAAAAATAGTGTTCTTACAGTATTAGAAGAGAGAAAAAGTTCAAAAGGAAAATCGCCTATAACACTATATGACTATCAGGAACAAGCTATTAACGCTTGGGTGGAAAATGGTTATAAAGGCTTTTATGTAATGGCAACAGGTACAGGTAAAACGTGGACAGCGATTTACTCTGCAAAACGTTTATCTGAAAAAAATAAGTGTTTAATTGTTATTGCTGCGCCGTATAAACATTTAGTAAAACAATGGGCAGAAGATGTAAAAGCCGCCTTTCCCGATGCGAATCTTGTTTTAATATCATCTGAAAATCCACAATGGACAAGCATTTCAAAGCAGTTGGTTTTATCTCAGAAGTATAACCCCGAAAAACAGATAATTCTTATCACAACAATCAAATCATTTCACTCAGACAAATTTAATACGGTCATAGCAATGTCAGAAGAGGATAAGTTATTGATTGTTGATGAAGCACATCGTTTTACTCAGCGTTCAGACGAATTACATAAAAAATATAAATATTTATTAGGATTGAGCGCAACACCCATCAATGGTAAAAATAATGAAGCAGGTATAGAACTTGTTGAATTTTTTGGTGGTCAAGTATTCGGATTACCGATTGAAGAAGCATTAGAAAAGAAGTTTCTTGTACCTTATTATTATCATCCTATTTTTGTATCAGCTACAGAAGAAGAGGAAACAAAATTTGCTCAGATTTCGTCTAAGATGGCTGCCTGTTATAAAAATGGTGTTTTGGTTGACGTGGAATCTTTCGTGAAATATGTTAGAGCAAGATTACGTGTAATTTCAATGGCAGAAGCAAAAATTGACAATATAGATGGATTGTTAAATAAAATTTCTGATAAAAATCATTTTGTTGTCTATTGCGGAGATGGGCGATTATTTGATAAAGATAATGATGAAATTCGTCATATTCAATTTGTTAAAGAACATTTGGATAAATTAGGAATTAAAACGAGTCAATTTACTGCAAGTGAAGATATGGAAAGAAGAATGGAATTAGTTGATATGTTTAACAAGAATGAAATAGCATCATTAGTTGCTATACGTTGCTTGGACGAAGGTATAAATATTCCATCAATAAAAAGTGCTTTAATCTTGTCAAGTAATGACGATTATCGAGAATTTGTTCAAAGACGAGGAAGAATACTCAGAAAATATAAAGGAAAAAATAGTGCCAATATTTATGATGTTGTGGTTCTGCCATCAAGAGCAACTCCCAAGATGGCGATTATTGAACTGAGAAGATATTATGAGTATGCAAAATTAGCAATAAATAGTAAAGAACGTATCGAAGAACTTGAAGAACTTTTGGATGGATATATGTTAAGTTTAGATGACGTTAAATTCTATACTGAAATTGAAACGGAGGTTGATTTAGATGACTGATGAACAAATAGTAAAAGTAATGATTGAAAAAGTAGAAACAATCGTAAGAGAAAAGGTTAAAGAAGATTTCAATGCGGCAAAGCCGACAGACCGAAAAACTGTTTCAAAAGCAATTATCAATGAATTAGAGGCGGTAATGGCAGATGAAAATTAAAAAAATAGAATTTGAAAATTTCAGAAATTTCAAAGAACGTGGATGCGTAGAGTGTGCTACGGATGGCAAAGTAACTATTGTATATGGTGTAAATGGTGCAGGCAAAACAACGTTTCACCAACTTTTTCAGTGGATTATTTACGGAACTGTGCGCTTTAACAAAACTGCAAGCGATAAAATGTATAATTTAGAGCTTGATAGAAATGCTAACATTGACGACAAATTTACGGTGTTTGGTCAAATTGAATTTGAACACGCAGGAGTAGATTACTCAATGCGTCGTGAATGGACGTATCAAAAGACATTGTTTGAAACTAAACGATTAGAAAGAACATTTACAATCATTAAAAAAGAAAGTGGAAAAGATTGGGTAAGACTTTCTAATCCCGAAGAAGTTATAGAACAATTACTTCCGTCAGGATTAAAGGACTATTTCTTTTTTGATGGGGAAAGTATGATTACCGACCTTAAAGCAAAAGGAAAGGATTCTGCACATAGTCTCAAAGAAGCATTATATTTAATGCTTGACCTTAGCATATATGATAAGGCAGTTGACTACATAGGAAGCACCGAGTTAAAAACAACCACATTAGGTACATTGTTTATGAACAAAGCAGGAATGGGTTCAAGTTCTGCTTTGGTAACATTGGGACAAAAGATGGAAAGCGCTCAAAATTCAAGAGATACGCAGGCAGAAACCGAGCAACGTATAAAGGATAAAATATCGGAATTGCAGACTAAAATTCAGCAAATTTCTGAAAAAATAGGTAGTGCTCAATCTCAACGTGATTACGAAGCACATCGTAACGAGCATAAGAGGTCGAGAGATGCGTATCTTGAAGCCGCAAAGAGAGAATATGAACACTTTGGCGAAGAGCTTATCTCTGTTTTTCCTAAATTGATGATTGCAAAAGTTGTTGAAAAGGCATCGAAGAAGATTAAAGAACAAGCGGATGGTACCAAGTTGGTGCAAGGTGTAAATAAAGAGCTTGTTGATGCACTTCTTCAAGAGGAAGTTTGTATCTGTGGAACTCCTTTGACGGAAAAGGAAAAAGCAAAATTAAAAGAACTTTATAAACATTTGCCCCCGCTTGGTTATGATAGTCTTTATCGTAATTTTACCGATATGGCTGCTCGATGGGGAAAAGAATATAATAGAGAAAAAATAGAATCTTATATAAAGCACGCACTTGAATATTTGGAACTTGCACGTCAAGAAGATGCTAAAATAAAAAAGATTGACGACAAGATGAGAGAAGATAAGCAATATGAAGATTTGGTTTTGGAAAGAATTAAAGCGGAAGAAGCAATAAAGGATTTTGATATTAAACTTGCGGCTTGTCGAGAGGAATTGACAAAGGCTAAACTATTAGTTAATAAGTTGAAAAAAGAAATAGAAAAATTAAGTTCAACCGTCGAAACAAACAAGATAATTGACCGTAAAATAGAAATAATGGAAAAGGTCAAAAAACATTTTGAGACGATTTTGCAAGAAAAGTCTCGAATTTATAGTCAAAAACTTGAAAATACAATTCAAGATTTGCTTAATGTAATGCTTGAAGCGAAAAGAAATGTTACGGTAGGAACGGATTTTTCATTGAAGGTATCTGATAGTTTTGATGATGAATCCAAGTCAGAGGGACAATTTGCAACAGTTTCTTTTGCTTACATTGGTGGTATATTTAAGTTGTTAAGAGAAGAGGAAATACTTTCAAACAAGGAATATCCATTGGTATTAGATGCTCCGTTCTCTAAACTTGGGGAGGAGCCAAGACAAAAGGTTATAGACACGATACCTGAGTATGCTCCGCAAATAATAATTCTTTCAAAAGATAATTTACAAGAATGTTTTGGAGAAGATAGGATTGGTAAAGTTTATACGATTCAATCAAATATGGAACAAAACGTTGCAAGAATAGAGGAGGGCTTCTTATGGAAATAACAAGTGATGTTATATTAAAAGGTTCCGATTGGAGAAAAGCACTTGATACGTTGTCTCCATTTTTTCCGCAAGCATTACAGCCGAATTACAGTATATATGTAATAAGTATGTCAATAGGCATAATGTATGATAAGCAAGCAGAGATTGCGGGCGAAGAAAATGACTTGGATAAAGAGAGTAGAGCGAGCGTTCCAAGAACTGTATTACATCCGCATAACACAGACCTTGACTTTTTATTTCAATCAGCAATATTAGCTTCATCGCTTGTTCCTTATAATGAAGAACAAAGAATGGACTTAGCTTTTAACCCATCTTGTGAAATAAAAATAAATAGACTTGAATTTCTCACGAAATTTGCAAACTTTGGGGTAACGAAACTATTAGAGCAAATCTCTGATGAGCCGACGGATACAATGGAAAGAATCAAGAGATTTCTCGCTTCAACGGTGGAGGGATACAACTACGAGATAGATAGTATATCGGAAGAAGATATTGAAATAGATGACATCTAATTTTGTAGGGGTAGACAATTATTATTGACAAAGGCAGGCAAATATGCTATACTTACGTATATACGTGAGTATAGCATATTTTATTGTGGAGTAACAATTATGTCTTTTAATTATAGTTTTTCAGTCGTGAAAGGAACACAAGCTAACAGGGAGTATTATATTGCAATGGTTCCCTTAGGAATTCTTACAAAATTGTTTCAAAACGAGGAAGAGTATATTGCCCCTGAGTATAGAGCGCAAAGATGTATTAACGAAACAAGAATACCTGAAATACGTGATTATATTTTGAATAATAGAAACACGTATGTGTTTTCAGCATTGTCCGCATCCATAGATGGAAATGTTCATTTTAAGGAATCTAATATAGATAGAAACTTAGGCATATTAGAAGTGGATATGGATGCGATTTTTCTTATCAATGATGGTCAGCATAGAAAAGCGGCAATTGAAAGTGCGATAAAAGAAGCACCTGAACTTGCAAAAGAAACAATAGCCATAGTTTTGTTTAAGGATGAGGGATTGCAAAGAAGTCAGCAAATGTTTGCAGACTTGAATAAGCACGCTGTAAAATCAACTATGTCGTTATCGACATTGTATGATAATCGTGATGATTTAGCAAATGCGGTAAAGGAAGTCGTTTTTAAGATACCTTTTCTTAGCAAATATATAGATAAAGAAAAAGATAATCTCGGTAAAAATTCATTAAAACTATTTACGCTTGCAAATTTTCTAAGAGCAAATAGACGAATTATACGTAGTAGTAATGTTGGTCAAGAAGATACATTGTTTTTAATTCAGTATTGGAGTGCTGTTTTTTCTAATGTAACTGAATGGGATAAACTTGAAAAAAGATTATTACCAAAGTGTTCATTAAGAGAAGATTACATATTAACGCTTTCAGTAACATTACAAGCCTTTGGGAGGTTAGGATATTATTTTTACGAGAGTAAATCCGATATTTCTATACTAAAACAATTGGCTGATATAGATTGGATGAGAGCAAATAAAGAATGGTTTGGTAGAGCAGTAGATAATCAGGGCAAGATTATTAGTAATGAAGATGCAATCATAAAGATGTGTAATCTTATTAAGATAAAATTAGGTATTCAATTATCAAGAGAAGAGGAAGTAAAAGAAAATGAAATTAGAAGATAATTTTTCTGAATTTGAAGCCATAATAGATGAGATGACTTACGTGTATAAACACGATAGTCGTCCTTGGTTGATTGGATATAGTGGTGGTAAGGATTCATCACTTCTTGTTTCATTAGTGATTGAGGTAGTAACTCGTTTACCTGAATATGAACGAAACAAAAAAATATTTATAGTAAGCTCGGATACGGGAGTAGAGAATCCAATAGTACAAAGGTATATGCACTCTTCGTCTGCGAAAATAAATGAGTTTTCTAAAAAAATAAATGCAAATATAAGAGCAGATGTAATCTATCCTGATGTAATGCAATCTTATTGGAGTTTAGTCATTGGACTCGGTTATCCAACGCCTGAACCCCCAGGATTTAGATGGTGTACTGAAAGATTAAAAATTCTACCAATGAATAGATATACTAACGAACTAATTGAGCAATATGGAGAAGTAATATTGTTATTAGGAGTTAGGAAAGCCGAAAGTATCAGTAGAATGAGAAGTATATCATCAAGGGAAATTGTAGGTAAACTACTTACCCCGCACTCTGATATTAGCAGGGCGTATGTATACAATCCATTAACGGAAATCAAGAATGAAAGAGTTTGGGAATATTTACTTAGAAACGATGGCGTGAGTTCTTGGGGAGTAGATATGAAATATCTATTCAGCCTATATCAAGGAGAAGATATGGGAGAAGAGCAAAGTGTTATTGGTCAAATTGATAAAGATAAAATTCCTGTTACAGGTAATTCGAGATTTGGTTGTTGGTGTTGTACGATTGTTAAGGAAGATAAATCATTGCAAAATTTTATTGACCACGGTTCTACTGAGTTAATTCCATTACGTAATTTTAGAAATTGGCTTGTAAGTATAAGACAAAACCCTGAATTTCGAGACAATAAAAGAAGAAATGGTAAAGTATATGTAAAGAGTAATGGGGAATATGGTTTTGGTCCGTTTAAGCTCACAGCAAGACAAGAAATATTAAAACGATTACTGCAACTTCAAAAAGAAACAGGATTTGACCTTATTTCAAATGAAGAACTTAAAACGATAGATACATTATGGGATTTAGAGGGTGATTTGTCACGTAGAAAACTTGTAGAAATATATTACGAAGTATATGGTGAAAAATTGGCTTGGGATGAATATAAAGAACCATTATATTCAAATGACATTATTGAAGCAATAAAGAATACAGCTGAAACGGCAGATATACCTTTTGAGCTTATCACTAAAATAATTGTATCAATTAACAACAATAAGTATGTTGCAAAGAGTTCTAAGATGCAAAAAGAATTTGATAAACTAATCAATCAAGAGTGGATTCATCACGAAACAATTAAGGCAGGATTAAACGATGAAGATTAAAACAATAACATTATACAATATTGGACCGTATATTGATAAGAATACGTTCAATCTTGATATTGCAGACAAGAATCGAAATATAGTTTTAATCGGCGGCAAAAACGGCGCAGGAAAGACCACATTTTTCAAGTCAATCAAAACTTGCTTATATGGATGTAAAGTGTGGGGATATGATGCGGCGGGAAAAGATTATTTCAATATTATTTCCAATTTAGTGAATATGAAAATGCAATACGATAATACCGTAAAAGCATATATTGAAATTGAACTTATATTTGACGATGGTAAGCAAGTCAATTCGTATGTTTTACATCGAGAGTGGTTAAAAAATAAAAAGCATATAGAGGAAATGTTTGTTATAAGAAAAGACGGTTTTGTCCTTTCAGAGACAGAACAAGCTGACTTTTCAAATTATTTATTATCAATCATACCGCCTGATATGTTTAACTTTTATTTCTTTGATGGTGAAGCAATTTCAGACTTTTTTCTTGGTAATAACGGTGGAAAGAATTTCAAAAATGCTTTCTTAAAGTTATATGGATTAGATACATTATCTTTAATGGTAGAAAATTTTGAACGCTATTTTAAGAAGAAAGATGGTAAAAATACTTCATACGATGTGTATCAAGATGCAAAAGCGGAAGTTGAAAAATGTGAAATAAGGTTAGATGAGTTACGTGCAGATAAGCAGTCGCTTGAAAATGAAATAGACTTAAAGCAAATCAAAATTCATTCATTACAAAAGGATTATACGCAAAATGGTGGTGTTTCTTTGGTTGAATGGAAGGAAATAAATGCTGAATTAACTAAGGAAGAAGCTCGTAGGGATGAAATAAATAGATGGCTTAAAGAAATTGCAAATCATTATTTGCCATTTATAATTCTTAGAGAAGAGATGAATCAGTTATTACAAAAATTAACTGCCGAACGAGAACAAAAAAAGAATTATGTAATAAAATCGGCACTAAGTAGTGAAAACTTCATTTCTCGTTTTGCTAAACATCTTGAAAGTAAAGGAATGGATAAAACGCTTGCTGATGACCTTGTAGCATATATTTGTAAAGAATCATTTGGCGAAAGTTCAGAAGAAATTCTATTTGATTTATCTGATGCTCAAACAAACAAATTGATTTCTCAAATTTATGAAAAAAATGATTTTGATGAAAAAAGTATAATCAAAGCATTAAAGGAACTTACATCGTCCCTTAATAAAAATAAGAAACTAAGAGAAAAAATGTCATCAAGTTCCATAGATGGATATGAAGAGTACTATGCTGTGAAAGAAAAACTTGAAAAGGACATTGCCGCATTATCAATAGAATTAGAAAAAAAGAATCAGGAAATATCTCTACTTGAAGCAGACTTAATAAAAGTCAAAAATAATTTTGTTAAAGCAAAGGAAGAATACGAGAAATTATTAAAGAATAAGTCTATTAACGAATTATCAATGAGAGCAATAGGGGCTTATTCATTATTAGAAGAGCAGTTGATACGTAGACAAGGTCAAATTCTCCAAGAAGAGTTTATAAAATGTTTTGGTGCCATAATAAATAAAGATAATTTCTTGGATGGAATAGTAATTGATAAAAATATAAATGTAATTCCTTACAAGTTTGTTGATGTAACGTTTATTCAAATTGATAATTATCTTAAAATGAATGAACAAACACATTTTCTTGAATTGTTTGATAATAAATTCTTGTTAGAAATAAACAAACTAAGATTAGGTGATGTGGATGTTATCAGACTTCCTTCGCCAATAAATGCTCCATTTTCACAAGGCGAAAGGCAAGTGTATATAATGTCGATATATTTGGCATTGTTAAAAACAAGCAGGAAAGATATTCCGTTTTTTATTGATACTCCGTTTGCAAGAATAGATTCAAATCATAGAGAAAAAATAGTTGATAAATTTTTCAAATCAATTCCAAACCAACTTTTTATTTTATCAACCGATGAAGAAATTGTTGGTGAGTATGAGAAGCTAATAGATGAAAAAGTATCTAATAAATATGTTCTATCTATTGGTGGATATGGAAAGACATCTATCATATCAGGAAAATACTTTGAGGTGTAGAAAATGATTTTCAAATTAAAAACATCAAAGACAACAATGGAAATATTTGAAGAGGTTGGTGCAAGTGTGAGGTTGCAGCCTTTTGCACTTGCTAAGATTGCTATTGCATTATCTATTCGGGACGAAAAGGAATTATCTGAAAACGATTTCAAAACAAATAATGATGGATTGGAACTAAATCGTCAAACAATTACGGGTGAATACGATGATGTTTTCAAAGCATTGATAATAAGCAGGGAAAACAAACCATTAACAGATGAAGAATATTTCCCACTTTATTTGAAAGCACATTTAGATAGAGGAGCAATCTTATTACAAGCAGAGTATAAGTATAGTGGAAGTAAATTTTATCAGCACTTAGTTAATTTAGATAAAAGTTTATAAAATAGAAAAGGCAGTCTGAGGACTGTCTTTTCTATTAAAAAGTGTATTCTACAAAGTTCGACAAAAAAAGTTCTAAAAAGATGTCAAATGTCCAAGAACGTGGACATTTGACTCTTGACAACATCTTAAATTATAAGTATAATATAGGTACGAACATAAGTTCGCCCCTAAGAGAAAAAGGAGTAATTCTGATGCAAAAGAAGAATGACGAACGAAAGATTAAAATTTATAATTTCATAAATGAATTTATTAAGGAATATGGTGTAAGTCCTTCTTATGATGAAATTGCTTCTTCTATCGGTTGTGCTAAATCAACTTTATTTAAGTTTATGAAAAGATTAGAAGAAGAGGGATATATAGAAAGATATGGACGTAACCAAATAGTAACAGTAGAAAATTCTAATAGTATTGACCGTATTCCTGTTATTGGTTCAGTTGCTTGTGGCAAACCAAAACTTGCTATTGAAGATATAAAAGGGTATCTTCCAATGAATATGGATTGGCTTGGAAGAGGGGAGTATTTTGGTTTGGTAGCAAACGGGGATTCAATGATAAATATAGGAATTAAAGACGGAGATATAGTTATTGTTCGCAAACAAGAAATAGCAGACAATGGACAAGTTGTTGTTGCAATGATTCCCGATGAATATAGTGGAGAAATGACATCCACGCTAAAAAGGTTCTATAAAGAACGAGGAAGATATAGATTGCACCCTGAAAATGATGAGTTAGAAGATATTTACGTTGATGAACTTCTAATTTTAGGTATAGCGGTAAAAAATATTAGTGATATAATATAGTTGTTGCAGTTGTTTCCCTTGCAATATTATATAGAATCCACAATTACTATCTTGCTATGTAATTGGAGTTCTCAACCATTACAATATAGCTGATAAATAAAAATGATATGTGGAAATTGAGAAAGGAGGATATTTTAATGGCGAAAAAGAAAAATCCTTTGGCTTGTCCTTCGTGTCAAACAAGGTTAATGGAAAGTTGCGGAAAGTGTATAGGTGTGATGCTAACCTGTCCACATTGCGGTGCTTCAATATTAGCTGACATTGATGAAAGTGGACGAATGAGATTAAGTTATGAACCACCAACAATCGAAAAGCCATCATTAAAAGTGGCAACAAATTAGTATAGAATAGTTGATGACTATTTATATAACCATACATATTTAGTGGACTGCGGTAGTGAAGAACGTAAAGCCAACGCACGGTATGAATGAAGTTGCAAGAAACCGAAGTTATCCGTAAAAAGAAGCTATCCACGCCTTGTAAGATGCAGTAGAGAAAAATTTAATATTTTATACCATATACGTTTAGTGGACTGCGGTAGTGAAGAACGTAAAGCCAACGCACGGCGTATATGAAGTTGTAAGAAACCGAAGTTATCCGTAAAAAGAAGCTATCCACGCCTTGCAAGTCCGGACTAAACCAATAGGGTTATAGTCTTGATTTGTAGGGCGTATTTTATTTTCTTACAAATTAAGCAAGCCCTTGCAGCCGAGATTTAGTTCGGTAAAGCAAGGGCTTTTTGTTTTGCGAAAAAATCTTTAATTTCGTTGCAAGTTGCCTTCTATCGGCTGCAAAAAACAGCCAATAGGAGGATATAAAAATGGCAAAAAAATTATTTACTCAAATCGTGAAGAAGAACGGCGAACTCAAAGACGTATATGTATGCGTTGATGACGAAACGGCAAGAGTGCTTGAACAAGTAGACGAAGAAACAAGACGTATCTACTTGCAGGAAGAGTACGCAATGAAAATGTCAGACAATAAGTACAAGTTCTGCAATCAATCTTTGGAAAAGTCCTTAGACAACGGCTTTGACGTTATCGACGAAAACCAAGACGTAGAAGAAATGGCTATCAAGCAAGCTGAAAAAGATGTGGTTTTAGAAGCAATTTCGCAGTTAGAACCCCAACAACAATGGCTCATAAAGCAACTTTATTTTTTGGGAAGAACACAGGTGGATGTTGCAAAGGAGCTTGGCATTTCAAAGGCGGCAATTACTAACCGTTTGAAGAAAATTTCAGAAAAAATAAAAAAACTTTTGAAATAGGGGGTTTACTTTTGCCCAAAAATCGCCCTTTTAAGTGAAAGGGTATGAATCCCACACAAAGAAAGGAGCGAAAGAAATGCTATTAAAGATTGAAAAATTTGAAGAGTTGGCAAAAAGAAAAGGTTACCGTAACGGATACGAGCTGTCCCGTGAAGTTGGGTGTGGGAAACTTACCTACAATCTATTAAAGCAGGGACACCGTATCGGTTATGACGTAGTTGTCGAGATATACAATCGCTTTGGCGAAAAAGAAACCCTTGCAGTAATTGACTTCGAGGAGGAAACGCTTAATGGATTTACAAGTAAATTCGTCAAAGTCGGCAACCGATTATATTAAAGAAGAAAGCAAATATTCACTCAAAAAGCGAAAGTTGCAACAATGGATTTATCTTAATCAATTGACGCAACCGTATGTAGCAAGACGGTTGGGCTTAGACCCGATAGAGTTCAAAGCAATGATAAAAGATAACGTGCCGTTCAACCGAGAGCAAATTACAAGGCTCGTTCACTTAATGGGTGCAAAGGATGCTTTCAGAGTTATATATTTCCCAACGAGCGGACAGCGTAGCGAAGTATATAAGAGTGTATTTGGAAACTACAAGGAGAGAAAAAATGAGTGAAACAATGAGATTATCAGAGCGTAATGCGCTGATACAAGCAATGTTATCAGATGCAGAACGTCTCAAAGACTTCTATCGTTTTACTGCTCAAAATCCCCACTTTGATTTGCACGATGCTTGTCAAATTATTGTAGTAAGACCTAACGCTTCCGTATGCTTTTCCTATGAAGAATGGAACGCAATGGGGCGCAGGATTACGAAAGGCAGAAAGGGTATACCGTATGTAGATAGGGACGGTGGAAAACATTTTGCTTTTGATGCCAACGACACGCACGGCGAAGATAGGTATATGCGACTTATCTATCCGATGAAAAGACTTCTAATTGGGTTGGACAAACTCAATGGCACGGAGTGGACGGAAGATAAACTTACCGATTATCGCAAAATTCAAGTAGGGATTGCTCAATATCTACAAGAAAACAACTACTTTACCGATGATGAAGAGCGAAACAGCTTAATTTGTGAGGGCGTTGCTTATTCCCTTTATTGCAAGACGGGGTTTCCCAAGAACAATGGGATAAAACTGCACGGTTTACCGTATGGCTTAAAGGAAAATGCAGATTTATTCAGAGATATTTACGTTCTAACCGACGTTATAAAGGAAGAAATCGAAGAAGCATATAGCCTTAGCAAAGAAGAAGTAGAAGTTATCCACGATATTGACGAAGAAACTTTATCGGACGAACCTGTTGTTAAAGAAGAGCCTATCAAGGAAACCCCTAAACCTATTAAAGAGAACGTAAAAACCTTAGGTTCTCGTATCTATCAGAAGTATTTGGATGCACAAGAACAATACCCTGATTCAATCGTAGTAGAAAGAGTAGGCGATTTTTATGAAGTCTTTGGCGAAAGCGCAAAAGTAGTAGCCGAGAAGTTAGATTTAACACTAACGGGGCGAGACGTAGGCTTATCCGAAAGAGTATTGATGGTTGGTTTTCCGTTTCACGTATCAGAACAGTATATCGACAGTATTAGGGAAGAACATTCCGTTGTCGTTATCGAAGATGATGAGTTGATTTGGAAACCGTCTATTAAAGAACTTTTTGATGGAGAAGTAAAGAGCGACGAAGAATTAGAAGAAGAACAAGACGAAAATGAAAAAGCGGCAGAGTGGCAGAGCCGTGAGTATGTAAGAGATGATGAACCTGACGAAGAAGAGGACGACGAAGAAGAATATGAAGATATTGACCTTGACGAGTTAGAGGAAATCGTAGACGAAGAGCCACAAGAAAAACCAAAAGGAAAACCTATAAAAGAAAGAAAACGTAAGAACCCGCAACAGCAATTTTCTTTGTTTGACCTTATGGACGAAAACAAGCCTAAGGACGGAGAAGATTATCAAGAAAACGTTGACAAACTGATTGAAAAAATCTTGAAACGTGGTAGTGGGTTCGAGAACGGGAAAATGCGTATTTGTGATACGTATTCCCAAAATCCTACTGAAAGAGACTTTGCAGACTTCTTGAAGAAAGAATACGGCATAGGCGGTAGTGGCGACGGAGAATACAGTACAAGCCACGATGCACGTGGTATTAGTATGGTTTGGAAAAACTCTGAAACCAAAGAAACTATTGCCGAAGCAAAACTCAAATGGTCGCAGGTCGCAGTATGGATAGCTGACTTAATCGACGACGACAAGTATTTGACCGCATCGGAAAAAGAAGAGTATGAAAGTTATCGAGCGCAACGATATGGAACAGACGAAAGCCGTATTACGGCTATTGCCGATTCAATGGTAAAGCGTGGTACGAGATACACTTGGAACGGTGCATATAACTATTGGTCGTTCGGAAATATTTACAAATTTGTTTTAGAACACTCAGACGAACTGAAACAGGAACTTGAAGCAAGAAAGGAAGTAGAAAGTGTAAACGCTAATGGTGCAGATTTTACGGTTTATTTCCATAAGGAATATTGTAAACACGAAATCGAAGAGCCTGAGGTAGAAGAGAAAACGGACGAAAGCGCCGTTGACTTAGATGCCGAAGAGGACGAAGATTGGGAAAAACTAATCGAAAGCGGTGTATTAAAGCCTATTGAAAGGGTAGATACACAGCCACAAAGTGAAAATACCGACTTAAACGAAATAGGGTTTAGTCAAGGCGAGCTTGGTGGAGCGAAAGCACGTTTTCAGTCTAACGTTGAAGCGATAGAAACAATGAAAAAGCTCTATCGTGAGAATAGGGAAGCAACGCCCGAAGAACGAAAAATTCTTGCAAAGTATGTAGGTTGGGGCGGTCTTGCGAAAGCCTTTGACGAACTTGATGAGAATTGGCAAAACGAGTATGAAATCTTAAAAGGATTACTAACCGAAGAAGAGTATAGTGGCGCAAAAGGAAGCGTACTCAACGCCCATTACACGTCAAAAGAAGTCATAGACGGTATGTATTCTGCACTAAAAAGATTTGGTGTGGGAGCAAATAACCGAATACTTGAACCTGCGCTTGGAACGGGTAATTTCTTTGGTTTTATGCCGAAAGAAATAAGCGAAAATGCAAGGTTATACGGTGTTGAACTTGACACGTTGACGGGCAAAATTGCAAGTAAACTCTACCCAAACGCAAATATTCAGATTAAGGGTTATGAGCAAACGTCATTTACCAACGATAGTTTTGATTTAGTTGTATCTAACGTGCCGTTTGGTGCGTACAGCGTGTTCGATAGCGAATACGCAAAAAACAATTTCTATATCCACGACTACTTTATTGCTAAGTCCATTGACAAGTTGAAACCGAACGGTCTAATGGCAGTAATAACGAGTAAAGGCACAATGGATAAACTGAACCCAACCGTAAGAAAATATTTTGCGGACAGGGCAGAACTCATTGGTGCTATAAGACTACCGAATAATGCTTTTAAGACTACCGCAAATACGGAAGTTGTTGCCGACATCTTGTTTTTCCGTAAACGTGAAGAGCAGATAAACGCCGATACAAGTAATACGGAGTGGTTAGCAACAGGCAAAACGGAAGAAGGATATGAAATCAATAACTACTTTATTCAACACCCCGAAATGGTGTTGGGTAAGTTTGTAAAAGAATACGGTATGTATGGCGCTTTGGACGTAACAGTTCAGCCTGATGGCAGAGAATTATCCGTTGCTTTGAATGAGGCAATAGAGAAACTACCTGCAAATTTCTACATTAACCCCGAAGGTTCGACAATAACCGATACGAAGAGCGAAATTGAAGTAGATTACGACATCAAATCACTTTGCTATAAGGTTATCAACGACAAGCTGTATATGCGTGTAGGCGACACTATGGAAGAAAGGGAAATACCCAAACGTCCACAAGATGCCTTTCAACGTATTAAGGGAATGATAGGACTTCGTAAGAATATCCGTGAAATCCTTGATATGCAGATTGCAGGTTGTTCTGATGAGCAGTTGAAAATTGCTCAATGGGAATTAAACGAAAGATATGACCGTTTTGTAAATAAGTACGGAATACTTAATAGCCAAACAAATACTAAGTTGTTTAGAGAAGATGCGGATAGTGCGTTGTTGTTTGCTTGTGAAAACGTATCAGAAGATAAGAAAACGGCAACAAAGGCAGATATTTTCTCTAAGAGAACGATAAAAGCCTACGTTGTTCCAACACAAACCGACGACTGCTACGAAGCATTACATATTTCAATGAACGAGCGTGGCAAAGTAGATATTGCCTATATCGAAGAGTTGACGAAAAAGGACTACGATACTGTTATTTCCGAACTTGGAGATGCCGTATATAGAGACCCCGCAGAAGTCAATATCGAAGATAAGTATTCAGGTTTTGAGATTGCAGAACGCTATTTATCGGGGAATGTAAAGAAGAAATTGGCTCTTGCAAGTGCATTTTCTCTTGAATTTCCTAATAGGGGTTTTGAAAGAAATGTTGAAGCCTTAGAAAAGGTACAACCTGAACCGCTAACGGCGAGTGAAATCTCCGTGCGAATCGGTGCAAGTTGGGTAGACACAAAGTATTACAAAAAATTCTTAATGAAGATTTTGGATATACCTTACTACTATGACGACGGTGTTTCAATTTATTTTAATCCCCACGATAGCAGTTGGCGAATTGACAAATCGCAATATCTTAGAAATCACGCTTGGATGAAAGTTCACGAGGTTTACGGCACGGGTAGAGCAAGCGCATATCGTTTGTTTGAAGATTGCTTAAACCTTAGGGATACCAAAATTTACGACACCATAGAAGAGGACGGAAAAGAGAAAAGGGTACTTAATCAAGCCGAGACAATAGCGGCAAGAGAAAAGCAAAACAAGATAAGGGAAGAGTTCAAAGATTGGATATTCTCAGACCCTGATAGAAGAGATGAATTGGTAGATAGATATAACGACCTATTTAATCAAATCAGGTTGCCGTCGTATGACGGAAGCTATTTGAAGTTCCCCGAAATGAACCCGAATATTGAATTACGTCCACATCAAAAAGATGCCGTTGCGAGAATAAGTATGACGGGCGATAACACGCTTTTACACCACGTTGTAGGTTCAGGTAAAACCTATACGATGGGCGCAACTATGTGGAAGCTAAGACAACACGGAATTGCAAGAAAGTGTATGTTTGTCGTTCCTAATCATATCGTTCAACAATGGGCAAACGATTTAAGAAACTTGCTCCCTAATGCAAAACTACTTGTTGCATCTAAGGAAGATTTTGAAAAAGAAAACCGTAAAAAGTTTGTATCTAAGGTAGCACTTGGAGATTGGGACGGTATTATTATCGCTCAAAGCTCGTTTGCAAAGATACCTATTTCGGCAGAACGTCAAATCAAGAAACTTAGAGAAGAAATAGATAGAATCGAAGAAACGATTGTGGCGCAATGGGAAGAGAACAGTCATCCAAGAGGTGCTGTAAAGAACCTTGAACGTATTAAGAAAAATAGAGAAGCGCAACTGAAAAAACTTATGGACGATACGAAGAAAGACGACGTATTAACCTTTGAAAGTTTGGGTGTTGACTTCCTATTTGTTGATGAAGCACATAACTATAAAAACTTGTTCTTATTTACGAAAATGAATAACGTAGCAGGTATTTCTACTGCTGCAAGCCAAAGAGCGACTGACCTTAAATTAAAGTGTGAGTATATCAATGAATTGCACGGTGGAGATAAGGGCGTGGTATTCGCAACAGGTACACCAATATCCAACTCAATGACGGAAATGTATACGATGCAAACGTATCTTGGTTCTGACACCTTAAAGGAAATCGGCATCAATTATTTTGATGCTTGGGCGGCAGACTTTGGCGAGACGGTAACGTCTTTGGAAATGGCTCCGTCGGGGCAAGGCTACAAAGCGAAAACAAGATTTGCAAAGTTCACTAACTTGCCCGAATTATTAACACTTTACCGTTCATTTGCAGACGTTCAAACTGCGGATATGGTAAAACTTGCTGTCCCCGAAGTGGATAGGGCAGTAATAACACTTAAACCGTCGGATACGGTAATTGACCTTGCCGAAGAAATCGCAGATAGAGCAGAAGCAATCAGTAAAGGTGGCGTACCGCCTGAAATAGATAATATGCTAAAAATCACGAGCGACGGTAAGAAGTTAGCGTTAGACCCAAGATGTTTTGAACCGACGTCTACTGATGAACCTGTAAGCAAACTTAATGAGTGTGCTGAAAGGGTTTACGAAGTGTGGAACTCAACGCACGACATCAAAGGAACACAAATTATCTTTTGTGATTTATCCACACCAAAGAAAGCATTTGAAGATTACGAATACGGTGTTGACTTTGACGTATATAACGATTTGAAATACAAACTCGTTCAAAAGGGAATACCTGCACACGAGATAGCGTTTATACACGAAGCGAACACGGATAATCAGAAGCAAGCCTTATTTGACAATGTAAATGGCGGAAAAGTCAGAGTCCTTCTCGGAAGCACAGAAAAATGCGGAGCAGGAACGAACGTACAAACGAGGCTTGTAGCATTACACCACTTAGATACACCGTATCGTCCATCGGATATGCAACAAAGAGAGGGAAGAATAGTTAGACAAGGAAACACGAACGAAAGGGTAAAGATATTTACCTACGTTACGGAACGAACCTTTGATAGCTATTCTTACCAAATCCTTGAAAACAAGCAACGCTTTATATCCCAAATAGATAGGGGCGACTTAACGGTAAGAGAAGCAGAAGATATTGACGAAACAACGCTAACGTATGCCGAAATTAAGGCAATAACTGCCGCAAACCCTAAGATAAAACGAAAAATGGAAGTGGATACCGAAGTTGCGAGATTACGTGTTTTGGAGGGGCAATACAAGAAGAATTTGTATGGCTTGCAAGACAAATTACGTAAGACTTTCCCCGACGATATTCGTAGGCAGGAATTACTTATCGAAAGAACACGGGCAGATATGAAGGTGGTCGAAGAAAACTACAACCCTGATAACTTTTCTATCAATGTAAACGGTGTTGTTTATACCGATAAGAAAGAGGGAGCAAGAGCCTTAACTGATGCTTTGTATTCGAGTAAACCCGAAACGGTTGTTGCAGAATACGCAGGGTTCAAAATAAGTATGAATCCACTTGTTTTGCTCACGGCAGAGAGAACAATTTGTCTTGCCGGCAACGGGCAATACAACATTGATATAGGTCAAAGTGCAAGCGGTAATATGACGAGAATTGAAAACTTTTTGACGGAACTACCGAACCGTGAAAAACGTTTAGTTGGAAAACTTGAACAGTTGAAAATGGATAAGGCAGTAGCTGAAGAAGAAGTCAATAAACCGTTTGAACACGCAGAGAAATTGGCAAGCCTACTCAAAGAGCAAACCGAACTCAATGCAGAACTTGACCTTAATCGAAGAGAAGAAGTCATTATAGACGACGATAAAGATGATGGAGACACGACCTTTATGGCATTACCTGACAACAATAAGACGGAAGCTGATATAAAGCCGTCCACAACAAAGAAAATACAGCGCAAACAACTTACAACGAGTGATTGGCAATTCTATCAAAAAGTCAGAAACAAGGAAGATGATACTATCGTCCTTATGAAGAACGGAGACGGATACGACGTTATCGGTATTGAAGCACAAGAACTTTGCAAAAAGTTTGATAAAGAACTAATTACCGAAGAGTACGACGGGGAAGAGCAGGAAGTTTTCCGTATCAACGAAGATGAGCTTGATAACGTTGTAAAATCACTTGTTCAATACGACGGTTATAGAGTAAAAATCGTCGAAAATGCAACACAAAATGTAAAAAAGGAGGAAAGTTTTATAGACGTGATAGACAAGGTTGAAGAAATGGACGTGGCAGTATTGCCCGACTATTCAGTAGACCAAGACTTTATTGCAGACAAGTATGGTTATTCTTGGAAAGGTATGCTCCCGATGTGGAAGAGAAGCGCAAAACGGTTGTATGACTTAGGTTTGCCTATTTACCGATTAAATCAGGACGATACTGAAACCAAGATAGAAAACCCTGAAATGATTGATGGCGACGGAATACTTTATGGTATTGAAAAGCCTGATTGGAAAGAGTTTATCGAAAGCGAAAAAGGCAAGAGTTATCTTGCTACGAGATACGAAATGTGTAAATCCGCAAGTACGCTTGTAAATGAAGAACTTTCTTATTTTGACGAAGCAATAATCGTTGATTTTAATGAAAGCAACTTCTTGGAAAAGGAAGCCCTTAAAAATTACACGTTAGGTTTCACGCCCGATAAACAGTATGTATCTATGATGCTTGACGAGTTCACGCATAGAATATTCAACGATTCGTTTTTATATTACGGTTGGTACGAAACTGACGTAACGAAATCA
>JAEIGA010003424.1_pt1 | contig 24865 bp, 23 predicted proteins | sample 9270691 | NCBI WGS metagenome assembly JAEIGA01 (sample SAMN17057246, study PRJNA624740) | gut metagenome | biome: biome; isolation source: fecal sample | host: Bos grunniens | place: China: Xizang | collected 2019
CTCAGTATTGTCGGCATTGAGGTCGCACCAACGGAAGAACTCAGTGGAGCATTTATGTACGAGGTACATAGCGTTAGCGTCGATAGAGATATGTTTTGCACCGAGCGAAGCGATAGTAGCCGCTGACGCATTCATGCCCACAAAATGTACCGACACATCGCCGTGATTACGGAACGCCGAGGCGATAGACAGAGCCGTAGCCAACGAGCCACCCAGCGAGTCAATCAGTACCGATACCGATTGCTCGCTATTTTGGGCAAGCACGAAGTCCACATAGTTGCGGTCGAAGTCAGCACCACCGACGAAGCCTTTGAGATGAAGATTGTAGAAAGTGTTATTCATAGTATTAGCAGTATCAGAATTATTACAATGCAAATATACCACCTTAATAAAAGGGAGTAAAAGACTAAATTCTGCACGGAATCAATGATTTAAGAGCCGTAAGAGAGATTTCGTAGGAGTAAACGGCAGGATCTCCACCTGGAGTTCCAAACGATTTACTACATTTAATCACAGGATAAGGATTTTCCCTTGCTCCGATTAGATAGGAATCATTGTTTGTATCAACCACGATGAACGCAAGTTTGAAGTAAGTTGGTAACTCATCAGTTGTATTAAATTTAAGCGTAGTCTTTTGTGAGCGTCCATTATTATTATATTCAGATACTGCTTCACAAGTGGCATTACCACATAGCGAGATAGAATTGATATGACAGAACACACCGATAGGAATACCGGCAATAGACTTGAAAGCAACATTTGGTTGCAAATATTCGGGGTCAACAAAACCTATGGATTTGACACCCGGTAGGGATTGGTGGGAAATCATCGCATTCATCATAATCATCATTGGTCATCATTCGTTATTTTTTATCGTCCAAGTCGGAACGATTTTTTCGATTTTTTTTGTTTAAGTAAACTCTTCGTTTGCGTTGGTATATCTTGGCAATAGTATTCCAGTTTGTTTCATTCAGTTCAATGCCGTGATTTTCCATCCACGCATAAATCAATTCTTGTTGTTCCTTGCCTATATGACCGAAATCGTGAAGGTCATTCCAAAGAGCTAAAACGAAGCGATTGCTTATGCACTTACGCAAAGCCACAATTGCGTGTTTAGGTAAGTGATTATAAGTTCGGACATCGTATTGTTTGAAAGTAGGAATATTTATTGCTACAGCCCAATCGGAATGTTCTTCAGTGTAGTAATCTTTAGGAGGTTTGGTAAGGAAAGTATAAAGGATTTTGCTTTCCACCGATCCTTTAATAAGATTGACTGGAGAAGCACCACCTTGCTCATGAATAAACCACTGAGCGAGGTACGGTTCAAGTTCGACATAAACACAAAAGTTACTCATATATAGCACAGATTTTATTTTACAAATTTACTGATATTAGTTTGCTAATAATTTGTAGATGTTGCTATAAATGAATGTGTTACACAAAATAAAGGCTTCCGAATTGGAAGCCTTAGTGAAGTGAAAATATGAAGATTTATCTTCTGAAAACATAGCCATTATCGAAGAAGTAATCACACATAAACAAATCGCGAGCGAATTTTTCGTAATCGAAGTAAAACGACAAATTACCCATTGTCTGTTCGATGTCATAACATTCATCAATGATATGGTACGCAAAATCCTCTTCGCTATCAAATTCGCCTTGATAAGCGTCCTCAAACTTGTCAAGTTCGTCAACGCTAAAGCAAGATAGGAAAGCGTCAACGGCATCGCGGTCAGCGAAACTTGCGTACTTGATGATAGTATCGAAATCATCTTCATCGAAACAACTTTCCGAATACAACTCACGAGGGAAATTCTCGTAATCTTGGAACATCAATTCAGGGTCATCTTCATCAGCATGCAAATTGCAACAGAACTCGATGAACTCATCGTATTCATCAAATGTAGTCAAATCAATCCACATACCCTCAATAGAGCCATTGTTATACTTACCATAAGTGCCACAATATAAAGCAGGATTGTTGCTATTGAAGTCATACTTGTGATAAGCGATTTCTTCCTCAGAAGGAAACGAGCGACGAGAAACTTCATTCTCTAAAACCGATTGTGTTATAGTACACATAAGCGTATAGAATTAAATGATTAAACACTATACTCCGTATAGGAGCGACTTTTACACTGCTCACAAAGTACCGACACACAACATTAGGCAAGGTTCGGAGCATAAATACTACCCGAAAGGAGTGGAGATTTCTGTTCAGACACTTGTTGCTTGACCTTGCTGTTGCAAGTATCGGTAATAACTTTGCGGCGTAAAAGTGCTCGACGGAGTATTGTTTATTTAATTCAGCATATGGGTGCTATAATCGGTAAGAGAGAAATATTAGCTCAATTCTTCAAAAAAAAGAAAAAAATCGCCAAAAGTGGGACATAAATGCGTGCAACAACTGCAACATTTGCAACATTTTTGTAAGTCAATGGTAATGAGGGTGTTAATGAAATTGGTTTTGACAACATTATACTATATTTGTTGTAATTTGTTGTAGAAGATTTCTAATAATTGATAAATGTTGCGAGGTGTTGTATTCGTACAACAGAAAGTTGCGTTGTAAGATGTTTATAATCAGTGATGTAGCAATGTTGTCGTATGTTGCATTGAAAATCGGCTTTTGAGAACGCAAGTTCGCTTTTTTTAGGCGAAATAGAAGAGGATACCCGAAACGAGTACCCTCTGTATAGAGAAATGAATGTTAGAACGGCAATTCAGGTTCATTACATTGTCGATTATCGCAATTTGTTTGTGATTCTTCAGGCTCATCGTTGATGTCTGTAGTTTCCACTTCAAGGCTCAATTCGTAAAGCTCTTTCAGCGTGGAATAGTCAAAGCATAGAGCCGGTTCAGTGCAAGTAGTCTCCTTAACCTTACCGTCCACCATAGTTACTTGATTTAAGCCATTGGCAGAAATCTGCTTAAAACGCACGGAGCGTTTAGTGCCGAGATAGCCCTTGCTATTCTCCAAGTAGTAAAGGAGCGACGCTTCGGGAATGGTAACATCGCCGGCAGAGCGACCTTGTTTTTTGTATAGCATAAAGATACGACTCTTGCGAAGCAGAAGAATAGGAGTCAAATTCTTAAATTCAACCGAACCTTTAGGCTTATCAAACGACATTTTGGAGTACGACTTAACCTTATAATCGGCGTCGTTATAGATAAGACCGTCAGATTTAAGATAGTTAAGAATATTCCAGAACTGAGCAATATCATTATTGCGTTTGCACTTCTCGTTTTGATTGAGCATAAAACTAACGACAGATTCAAAAAGTTTTTCATACGAGAAAGGCACATTCACAACATTTTTAAGCGTGCGAAAAGCAGCAAGAGGAATAACCCAGTTCATAAGATTGCGTGTTTCAATCATTTTACCCTCAGTTTTATTTTGCAATTCCTTTGTAGCCTCGCGATAGTTCTGCGAAAACTCCAAGCAGAACTTCTCACGGAAGCGAAGCAATTCCAATGTGATATGTGTACAGCCTTTTTGACGAATCTCTTTGAGCTTGTCAAAGCGAAGCTGTTGCTGTTTAGAGAACTCGCAATTATTGAACTCAAGAAAAAGCATACGCGAGAAAAGCGCGACATCAGCGGTCGCCATTTCTTGACCACTCACGATAACGCCACTATCTACCTGTGTCGTTTCCTTTTTCTTGTCGTTATCCATATTCATTTTGGTGCGACCAGTACCGTCCCAAAGACCTTTTAGAAACTCACGCTTACGCAAATCAATGTCGTTCTTGAACTCGTCAAGGTGAACAAGAGCATTAGCAGTTTGTTCAACCACCGATGCAAGAGCTGCAATAGTAGAGTTTTCTATATTTGGAGCTTCATTCTTTGCCACGAAAAACGACATCAAGCAGTGTCCCAACTCTGATTTTCCTGTTCCTTTCGGGCCAAAGAGATTCAGCATAGGAAAATGCTGAGTTTGCTTGTAGATGACATCACGGAAAAGTGATGCAAGGTAGTAACAGATACCAATCATGCCATTATCGCCGAAAACAGAGACGATATGATTGCAAAAATCATAGAACGAAATGCCATTCAGCGATTGATGAATGAACTTGCGTTCCCAACGATATAGTTTAGGCGAATTGCTCCAAATAGAGCTGAAAGCAGGAAGATAGTAGTTCTCGCCGTTAGGCAGACGAACCACACCATTTTCATCTACCGGGTACCATTCATCATTATAGAAGATACCATTGCCAAAAGCAAAAAAGCCATTGTCGTTATTGCCCAGTTGGGTAATCTCAACGGCTGTATCAGTGTTCTCGTAGAGATATTCTTTCAAACGAGTCAAGTTCGTTTCATTAGTTTTCCAAAGGAAATTGCCACGCCCCTCGACGATATGCTTAAATTTGGCAAGCGACACCAATTCCTCTTGCTTAAACTCAATCAGCTCAGTGCGACCTTTGTAGTTAATAGCACGGAAAATGCGTTTTGGATTGATAGCGTCCTTGATGTGTAGCATAGGTTCAAGAATGAAGTTACTCCAAGGCACTTCATCACCATCTTTGCTTATAGAATAGTAACGATTGGCATCTACGAAAAAGCCGTATTTTGCATAAGAATCACGGTCGAGAGTCTTTGCATTAGACTGCTTGTCATTTTCCTGGTTTGCCTTGCAAGCTTCCTTGATAGCAGTTTTCCAAAGGCTTTTTTGTCCGAACATAGAGCCAAGTTCGTCAATAAGCATTTCTTCCTTTACAGGATTGTTATAGAGAGCAACGAGTTGTGCTATTTCTTGCACGATCTCGGTGCGTTTGTTTACCGGGAGCGACTTTGAGTAGCACAAAGAAGCATACCAAATAACAAAATCCTTTTCAGGGGCAGAACGGAAATCATTGATGTCCTTAAAATAGGTGTCGGGGTCTTGTTTAGAGCCGTCTTCAGCCAAAGGAATGTTAATGACTGATACAGATAAACCTTTTTTAATGGCCTCTTTTCCGTTCTTGATAACGAACATATATCCTGCACCAAGTGTAGCACCGTCTTTGGGTTGGTCTGCGTCAGGGATAAAGCAGACGTTAGAAACGAACTTTTTCAGTACATCAAACTGAAAATCGCTCCAAGAGCCACCCAAAGAAGCGACCGTATTCAGCACGCCGATAGAGTGCATACGCAAAGCGTCGGGAGCACCTTCTACGAGATACATCTTATCTTCTTTTTGGGCTTGACGCAAAGCTGAGTCAATCCCGAAAAGAATTTCAGACTTATGGAAGATAGCAGACTCGGCAGAGTTAAGATATTTAGGAGTGTTAGAGTTGTTAGTTAGGTCACGAGCCGTAAAGCCGATGACACGATTAAAACGGTCACGAATAGGGATAACCAAGCGACCACGAAAGAAATCATAGTAGCTGTTATTCTTCTCCGACATCTTTATAAGAGCAATCTCAGCAAGCACATCAATAGAAACACCTTTACTACGAGCATAAGAGAAAAGAGCATTGCGAGAAATCGGAGCATAGCCAATACCGGATTCCTTAACGAAATTCTTTCCCCAACGCCCATGAGCATAGAGGCGAGCCTTTTCAGCCTCTTCGTAATCTTCGTAAAGGGATTTGGTATAAAAGTCGTTAGCGACAACCATTGCAGCAAAGAAAGCATCACGCTTGCGAGCCTTGTTTTCTTCTTCGGGGGAGGAGTATTCTTGCTCTACATAATGAATACCGTGATTATCTGCAATAATCTTAACGGCTTCAGGATAAGAGCAACATTCTTTTTTCATAACGAAAGCGATAGCATCGCCACCTTCTTGACAAGCCCCATAGCAGAACCAGGTGTTCTTAGAGGGATTGACCTTAAAAGAAGGTGTTTTCTCGTTATGAAACGGACAACAACATTCATAGTAGCGACCTTTGCGTTTTAGGGCAACATAGCCACCGATTACAGTGGCTATGTCGAGGTCGTGGATTTGTATTTTAACACTTTCGGGAATCATACAACAAAGAGATTATGGTGGTATCATAACACAACTTACATTCCGATAGTAGCTTCAAACATAGTGTAACCGACAATGCTTTCAATGATTTTCTTGGCAAAAGTAGGAATGCGAGAGTAGCCATCTTGCCAGTTATAGAAGTGGCGACGAGGTACTTTACATTCGTCAACGACCTTAGTGATGAAATATTTGCGGTCAACATAGGGCATTGCGTGAACATAGTCGTAGAGCAATTTCGACTCAATCTCTTTGATTTGGCGAGTGGTAAACATTTGAGGAGTATTTTGAGGGTTATTAACTGAATGTGATGAATTAGAAGGAATAGAGTTTGGAACTACTGTTGTATCAACAACAGACAAAATAGGAGCTACATAAGGTGTAGCCATGGCAGAAGGAGAACTTGTTGGAATCATAAAGACATCAATTTTAATATTTCTAAATAAGAGATTTTGTATGCTCTGGCGTTTTGAGAACGCTGAGCCTTCAAGTTTCCGGCGCGAATTTCCTGACGCACGGTATATTCCGATACACCAAGAAGATTTGCAGCCTCGCGTACAGTAATCAATCGGTCTTCCTTACGGTTGCCCTCTTGAATCAGCTTTCTAAGGTTGTCAATTTTGGTTGACAACTTCTTAATTTCTTTGAGGATATTGTTATTTACGGGAGTTTCCATAGGTGTTTAGCAATTATTAGTATGAAATATAAACTTTTTCGCTAAAATGTTTGTTGGTTAGAAGTAAAGTTCTTATCTTTGCTACCGCAAAACCTAAACAATACTAAACATTGGTTAGCAAAACAATGGCAAAGTTAACACAAGAATAAAAACAAAGCAAACAAAATATAAACAATATTCGAGAATGTTTACATTTTTAGCAAACCTATCTCGGATATGCAAAAAAGAGAAATATGGCTAAAGAAGAAGTGGCACGCGTGAGAAGTGTTGTGGATTGGTTAATTTCCAACCGCGTTGCCAAATCGCAGAAGGGTATCGCCCAGTTAATGGGATATAACCATTGCGTTTTATCCCAAGTGTTAAACGGCAAAACTCCAGTTGCAGAGAAGTTCGTTAGGACATTAAGCGGCTTAGATGAAAGGATTAATGCCGAATGGGTGCTTACGGGAGTAGGCGAAATGATAAATAAGCCTGAAACTCCATCTGAAGATAAAATTGAATTACCAAAAGTATTATCATTGTCGGCCTTGACAAATCTTGCAGAGAAAAGAATTGATTCGAGCGAAATAGTGAAAACCATTTTTGAAATGTTTAGCGAGCAATTAGCCGAAATTGAGTCCTTGCGTTCAGAAGTAGATAAGTTACGCAACGAGAATGAGATTTTGAGGACACATTATGTATCTGCTGGATTGACTTCCAATTTTTATTAAACAACCTTATTGACACTCCAGGTCACGATGACTATAAAAGCAAAAGGATAGCTCAAGCGGCTATCCTTTTTTGCCTCTATGTGACGCGAATGTTTATTTGTGGGCAAATGCAGCCTTGCGTTTAAGCATTTGAAATCCGTCCACAACCTGTTTATTGAGTACTTTGGCATATGTTATAGTCATTTCAATGCTTGAGTGAGCAAGCATATCCTTAACGGTAGCAATATCTACACCATTAGACAATGCCCATGTGGCGAATGTATGACGGCCAACATGGAATGTAAGATTCATATGAATGTCGGCTTGTTGTGCAATTATCTTCAAATATTCATTACACTTTTGGTTCGTCATCAAGTTCAGGTCAAAATCGTATTTGAGTAGAATATTGTATGCTTGTGGTAAAAGCATAATAGTGTACTCATTGTTAGTTTTCAAACGGCGGTCTTTGATAAAGTATTCGCCATTTTCTTCGTAGATACAATCCTTGCTGACACGGATAAGGTCGGAGTATGCAAGCCCTGTGTAGCACGAAAATATAAACATATCACGAGCCTTTTCTATCGGGCCATATACTTCGAGTTGTTCAATGCGATTACGCTCAGCTTCTGTGAGATATTTGATGCCCTCAGATTTGCCACGAGAGATTTTCATACCATTATAAGGATTGTCCTTAATAAGCTCAAGTTGGATAGCTTCAAGAATGTAAGGCTTCAATCTTTTGTGATAGCCATGCACGGAAGATTGAGCACCAAGACGCTCACGCAAAGAGTCGTCCCACAATTTAATATTGCGAGTAGTAAGGTCGCGGAAATTCACAATCTTGCCAAACTTGCGAAGCTCGCCGAGCATAACGAAATGTTGGCGACGAGTGGACTCTTTTATATCACGCTTGTAAATGCGATCTTCGAGCCAATCAAGGAAGTTAGAAGAATTGTTTTCCTCTTCGACCTTTGCTTCTTTAAGCAAATTAAGGTCAATCACACCACGACGACGCATAGTAGTAATGCGTTGGTCGATTGTTTCGTATAAGCTGATGATTTGTTCGTTCAGCTCTTGTGCTTTGGGGTGGCTGACAACCATGCCACCTTTCCAATGTTGTTTTAGTACATTTACACCTGTGGCGAAGCGAATACGTTGGCGATTGTAATACACCTCGATTTCGACACCACCTTTTACTGTAGCCGACGCTTTCTTGCGACGGTCATAGATAATTCTGATACTTGCTTCTAAGGCCATTGCAGTTTTGCATTAAAATAGTTAAACAATGTGTGCGAGTGGTACAGAAAAATATGTACCACACACGATGAAAAATGTACCACACTTTGCTAAAATGTGTACCACAACCTCGAAAAAGGGGCAAAAATCGAGGTTTTTTTGACCCCCTTTTGTGGTACAATTTTGGTACATTTTTGCTTTTCGTGTACCAAAGTTACAACACTATTTTAATACTACCAAATGCTAAATTGCCCTATAAAAATTTAGCACAAAAGTTGCTAAAGTATTATAAATCAGATTGATAAGAAATGCTAAACGCTGAGTGTCAAAAGGATAGAAATGAAAAAAGCCACCTGATTAGGTGGCTTCGTTCTAATTTTCCAGTGATCCGGTTGGGATTCGAACCCAAGACCCACAGCTTAGAAGGCTGTTGCTCTATCCAACTGAGCTACCAGACCATCATTTTTTCAGATTCTAAGCACTCCCTTAAAATCGAATGCAAAATTAGTCATTTTTGATGAATTTCCCAAATTTTACCTTATCAAGTTGACAAACTCACCCTATTTTATTAATTTCTTCGGCATATAATCTATCAAATACTTCTCTAAAAAGCTCTGGCGACGACACCAATTCTCGGAATTTTGCCAATCGTTCAGCATTCGCCGATTCAGGAATATATAGTTTTAAATAGCCACCCTCGGCATATTTTTTACCTATATGGTCGATTGCACGCGCATACTGTCCCTCTTTATCCAAATCAGGATAGTTTTTCAATCCATACTGAATCGTGCGACGCAGCGTAACCTCACTATCTATTTGTCGATCGGCTTCAGCAACGATTTTACCATATATCGTGCGAGGTTCATACTTATTAGATGCCCTATGATCTTCCACCGCATCACTCATCGTTTGCAGTTGGCTTTCGTCAAACCATTGCTTCAGCTTTTTATCATGCTTAAGCATTTCCCCCGAAACAATGTGATGTCGTTCACGGCTTTCACACAACCCTAAATCATGATAAGCTGCTATGGCATACACCATGTCATTATCCACATCATAGAATTGCGCCAAACGCAAACTTTCCTCAATCACTGCTCTAACATGACTTTCTTGATGCGCCGAATCAAATGCCGAATATTGTGGAATTATACTATTTTCGACATAACTTATTAATTCCGAATTCATTTCGTCAAGTCTTTCTTCGTTTTCAATCTAACGGCTCTGGTCCTTTATCATCCATTAAGGCTGACCTATCGACATCAAGTTTTTGCTCTGCTTTAAGTTCTTCAAGAGCTTTATTTTCCTTTTCTCCTGCCACAGCCTTATCAATGATAAACTTTTGTTGTCGCATCGAAGTGTTATAACTTGTTCGATCCAAATGCGTACGAATCAATTCCACACTATCAAGATAAGACACATAGTAAGCTGTCGGATTATACATTATATAGCCATATATTCGCTTCACATCACGAACTGAATCGCTTTGAATCTTACATCTATGCCATCCGTCCACGCTATAATTCTTTTGTTGATAAGATGTCGAACCATCTTTATAGTCAACACCTACAAATAGCTTTATAGGCTTTCTTATGTTACATATCTTGAGAGCAAGTTCATACACATCACCTCGCATGTTTTCCCTATCTGGTTTAACATCGAAGGTAATAGCATTTCGATTAAATCCAGGAAGCAATAGCCAAGTTCTCACACCGCCCCAAATGTCGGCTGTATCACCCACATTTCTATAACGAGGTACCGAAGGTTTAACATCACCCGAAGCCATCGTTGCCACAGTTGAGATTTCGGCCTTCGACAACTTATTCTTTTCCTTTTCAAGTTTTTCGATTACATCTTCATTCACCTTGCCATACACATCAAGATTATGTGCATACCATATCAACGATGTATCAAACTTTTCTTGGTCTACATTATGTTTCAAAAACACCGATTGGCGAAGAACTAATTTTGAAGAATCGCTATTGTATTTACTATTATCGTCTTCCATCATTGCCTCTGCCTTATACAGATCCGACAACAATTCCACCATAGCTTTTTCACTAATCACATAGTCGGGCGTTTTGCTACACCCCACAAGCATTAGCACACACAACAATAGTATTGCAAACAAATTCCTCATGAATCAATCCTCTCGTTACTTTTTGCTTTCTGAATCGCTTTTAGACTCATCAACTTCTTGTTGATAGAAGTTCTTTGAATAGAAAAGAATCAATAAAATCACACCCACGCTCAATGCAGCATCAGCAACATTGAAAATAGGTTGAAAGAAGATGAAATGATCGCCTCCAATCCAAGGCAGCCAATCTGGCCAGTTCCATTCCACAAGTGGAAAATACAGCATATCCACCACCCTACCAAGGAACAGTGTACCATATCCTCCTCCCTCAGGGAATAGTGTTGCTGTGAATGGTGGCATTGGGTTGTCAAAAATCACACCATAGAAGATGCAGTCGAGCACATTGCCGAGCGCACCCGCTGTGATGAGCGACACACACACCACATACCCCTTTTGCAACAATTTGCTGTTCCTAATCTTGTACAGATAATAGATAAACAATATCACAGCAATGATACGAAACCATGTTAGCAACATTTTGCTACCAAATTCCATACCAAATGCCATCCCGTTATTTTCAATGAAATATAAACGGAACCAATTTGTTATAACATATTCCTCGCCATAGAAGAAATGGGTTTTCACCCATATCTTCGTAAATTGGTCGAGCAATATCACGCACACGATTATTATCGTAGCGAGCCAGCCTTTTGTTATTTTCATCAATTCTTTGTAGCGAGTTTATTTCTTTTGGTCTTCCATCTTTGCCTCAATACTCAAGGTTGCATGAGGCACAGCACGAAGACGCTCTTTCGGAATCAACTTGCCTGTCTTTCGACACACGCCATAGGTCTTGTTTTCAATTCGCACAAGAGCTGCTTGAAGGTTTTGGATAAACTTCATTTGGCGTTGTGCCAATTGTCCTGCAGCCTCCTTGTTCAAGGTGTTTGCACCTTCTTCAAGCACTTTAAATGTTGGTGATGTATCGGCAATATCATTACCTTCAAGATTGGTCAAATTATCACGCAAACGGTCATATTCCAAACTTGCTTTCTCCAACTTTGCAAGAATCAATTCTTTGAATTCCTGCAATTCTTCATCGCTATAGCGCGTTTTCTCGGTCATAGTTAATTCCTAGTTATTAGTTAAACAATCATTACACCTTTTCAACTACAACACACAATGTGTAGTCTTCCATATCAAGTTCTATCTTGTCTTCACAAGCTGCCACATCGGCTATTTCGATCGATGCTGCCAACACTTGTTTAGCGATGTAATCCTTATATTCTGCCACTGCAGCATCGGTATTTTCGTTAGCCGACACTTTCACAGCGATCTTGTCAGTGATATTGAAGTCTTTGTCCTTACGGATATTTTGGATACGATTCACAAGCTCACGAGCAATACCTTCGCGCTTCAATTCATCTGTTACTGTAATATCCAAAGCCACAGTCAAACTTCCTTCGTTAGCAACAAGCCAGCCTGGGATATCTTCCGAGATCACTTCTACATCGGCAAGTTCCACGATTGCTTCTGTTCCGTCAACATTGAACGCAAACTTACCATTCTTTTCAAACTCGATAATATCCTTTTGTGACATTGCAACCACTTGTGCAGCAAGAGCCTTCATTATCTTGCCATACTTAGGACCAAGTTTCTTGAAGTCAGGCTTAACACGCTTCACAAGCACGCCATCTTCATTGCCCACAAACTTAAGTTCCTTCACATTCACTTCATTAAGCACAAGTGCGCTCATTGCTTCCACTTCAGCCTTTTGCTTTTCGTCGCTCACTGGCACCATAATTGATGTAAGTGGTTGACGCACCTTCAAGTTTGCTTTGCGACGCAATGAAAGCACCATTGATGTGATATCTTGTGCGCTCTTCATTTGAGCTTCAAGTTCTTTGTTCACAACACCTTCATTAACCACTGGGAAGTCAGCCAAGTGTACCGACTTACTTTCGCCCTTAGTTACAGCTGTCAAGTCGCGATACAATTGATCTGCGAAGAATGGAGCGATAGGAGCAATCAACAATGATACAGTTTCAAGACATGTATACAATGTTTGATAAGCCGACAACTTGTCTTCTGTCATTTCACCACCCCAGAAACGCTTACGATTCAAGCGAACATACCAGTTACTTAGGTTATCGCCTACGAAATCACTGATAGCGCGAGCTGCCTTTGTTGGTTCATAGTCTTCCAACTGCTTCGTTACTTCAGCTACAAGAGTGTTCAACAACGACAAGATCCAACGGTCAATTTCTGGACGCTTTTCAAATTCAACTTGTGCAGCCGAATTATCAAATCCATCCACATTTGCATAAAGAGCAAAGAATGAATATGTATTGAATAGTGTACCGAAGAATTTACGGCTCACTTCAGCCACACCATTAGTGTCAAACTTCAAGTTTTCCCATGGCGATGAATTTGAAATCATATACCAACGCAATGGGTCAGTACCGAACTTTTCGATTGTTTCAAATGGGTCAACAGCATTGCCAAGACGCTTACTCATCTTGTTACCATTCTTGTCAAGTACAAGACCATTTGAGATTACCGACTTATAAGCCACACTGTCAAATACCATTGTACCGATAGCGTGAAGTGTAAAGAACCAACCACGAGTTTGGTCCACACCTTCTGCGATGAAATCGGCTGGGAACACAGTACCATTATCAAGCACTTCCTTGTTTTCAAATGGATAGTGAATTTGAGCATAAGGCATTGCACCCGAGTCAAACCACACATCGATCAAGTCAAGTTCGCGCTTCATTGGCTTACCACTTGCCGATACCAACACGATATCATCTACATATGGACGGTGAATATCAATCTTATCATAGTTTGCCTTGCTATAATCACCAGGAACGAAACCTTTGTCCTTGTAAGGATTTGATTTCATCACACCAGCAGCAACAGCCTTTTCGATTTCGTCATATAGTTCTTGAATGCTACCGATACAGATTTCTTCACCATCTTCGCTACGCCAGATAGGTAGTGGAGTACCCCAATAACGGCTACGGCTCAAGTTCCAGTCGTTCAAGTTTTCAAGCCACTTACCAAATCTACCAGTACCAGTGTGTTCTGGCTTCCAATAGATTGATTTGTTTAGCTCATACATGCGTTCCTTGCATTCGGTCGACTTGATGAACCAGCTATCAAGTGGATAATAAAGCACTGGCTTATCAGTTCGCCAACAGTGAGGATAGTTGTGCACATGCTTCTCAATCTTGAATGCTGTTCCTGCTTGTTTCATCTTCATACATAGAACAATATTCAAGTCTTCAGCCTTAGCAGCTGCTTCCTCATCATATTTTCCACCTTGATTATATTGTGGATCGTAAGCATTCTTCACAAATGCTCCTGCAAATTCCTTATATTCTTCATTTACACAATTTGCCACAAAATCAGCATCAAGCTCATCAAGAGTCCAATATTTTCCTGAGAAATCTACCATTGGACGAGTTTCGCCCTTCTTATTCACCATAAATAGTGATGGGATTCCTGCTGCTTTTGCCACAAATGCGTCGTCAGCACCAAATGTAGGCGCAATGTGAACGATACCAGTACCATCTTCAGTTGTTACATAATCGCCAGGGATTACTCTGAAGCCATTTTCATTCACTACTGCCTTGCCATCAACCATATCCACTGGTTTAACCCAAGGGAATAGTTGTTGATACTTCATGCCCACAAGTTCAGCACCTGTATATTCAGCAATCACGCGATAAGGAACCACCTTTTCGCCTTGCTTGTATTCATCAAGTGGCAATTCAGCGCCCTTTGCATCAAGATATGCATTCAAGCGAGCCTTTGCCATTAGAACCACCATCGGTTCTGCATTGTATGGGTTATATGTTTCTACTGCCACATATTCAATCTTTGGACCCACACATAGTGCAGTATTTGATGGCAATGTCCAAGGAGTAGTTGTCCAACCGATGATATTTACATTTGCTGCAAATTTTGCATCAGCCTTTGACTTGATGTCTGCAAGGATTGCATTATCATTTTCCTCAACCTTGAAAATTGCTGTTACTGTTGTATCTTTAACATCACGATAGCAACCTGGTTGGTTTAGCTCGTGCGAACTCAAACCAGTACCTGCTGCTGGTGAATATGGTTGGATTGTGTAACCCTTATAAAGCAAACCTTTGTTATAAAGTTGCTTCAACAACCACCATAGTGTTTCGATATAGCTATTTTCGTATGTGATGTAAGGATTATCTGTATCAACCCAATAACCCATCTTGTGAGTTAGGTCGGTCCATTCCTTTGTATATTTCATCACTTCCTTACGACATGCTGCATTATATTCGTCTACAGTGATTTTCTTACCAATATCTTCTTTTGTTATTCCTAATGCTTTTTCTACACCAAGTTCTACTGGCAAACCATGAGTATCCCAACCAGCCTTACGCATCACTTGGAATCCCTTCATAGTCTTGAAGCGACAAATAATGTCCTTAATTGTGCGTGCCATTACATGGTGAATACCTGGCATACCATTTGCCGATGGTGGACCTTCAAAAAACACGAAAGATGGTGCGCCTTCACGCACTTTGATGCTCTCTGCGAACACATCTTCTTGATTCCACTTATCAAGAACTTCTTTATTTACCTCCGAAAGGTTGAATTTACTGTATTCTTTAAATTTATTTTCCATAAAACCTACTGGAATAAACTTTTATAAAACTTCTAATTTGCAAAAATAATAAATTATTATCAATTTGGCGTTATTTGACACCTAATTTGCCACCTTTAACACCACCCTTTACGCCTCCACCGAGACTAAAGATGTTTTGATCATACGAAACAGTCTTTTTACCCATTTCGCGCTTGCGCTTCAACGCAAGTTGCACAAGGCGATCCATAAGCTGATCAAATCTTATTCCTGTAGCTTCCCACAAGTAGAATGACAATGAGCCAGGAATAGTATTTATCTCATTCACATATATTTCGCGTGTTTTGCGATCCACTATCACATCCACACGGCTCACTCCGTGGCACGATAGCACTCTGAATGTTTCACCAGCAAGATATTGAATGCGTTTTGTTTCTTCTTCAGGCAAGTTTGCAGGGATTTCTTTTTGCGATGCTTGCATACCTTTTGCTCCCTTGCTTCCACCCATATACTTATCTTCATATGTCAAGAAATCACAAGTCTTAATAGGCTCTTCAAGTACCGACATTTGATATTCATCGCAGTCACCAAGTACCGAGCAGTTAATTTCTTGCAATTCCTCAACCATATCTTCCACGATGATACGAGTTGAATACACTTCAGCACCATCTACCTTTTCGATAAGTTCTTCACGATTGTAAGCACAACCAATACCCACGCTTGAACCAAGGTTGGCTGGTTTCACGATTACTGGATAACCTATCTTTTCTTCAATCTTTGTAATAAGTTCGTCGCGTTGAGCAAACCATTGTTTATCAGTAAACCACACATAGTTCACCACAGGAATATCACATGCTTGAAGCACCATCTTCATTGTGATTTTATCCATACCGTTTGCACTCGACAATGTGTTGCAACCAGCATAAGGGATACCGATTGTTTCAAGTACTCCTTCAAAGATACCATCTTCGCCATTTGAACCGTGAAGCACTGGTATCACCACATCAAGAGTAGTTACTACATTTGAGCCAAACAATTTCTTCTTGCAACGATACAAATTATAATCACCATAGCATGGTGCCATATACACTTGCTCACACTTTGCAAGTAGCGATGGCACATCTTTATAATTTGCCACCTCGTACAATGCATCTCCAGTGTACCATTTTCCATCTTTCGTGATATATATTGGTGTTACATCATATTTATCGCGATTAATTGCGTGCATTGCTTGCGACGCCGAAATAACTGAAATCTCGTGTTCGGTAGAACGACCACCAAAGAACACTCCAATATTAGTTTTCATTATATATTTATGTTGTTTTTTTTATTATTTCTCTTCGTTTTTTAGTAATTACTTGAAAGTATCTGGTAAGTCATTTTCATATAGCACTGTATCACCCTTTGATGCAATCTTAGTCAATAATGCTTGAGCTTCATTGAAGGTGTCAACGATGATTAGCTTATCACCTTCTTCCCATCCTTTCGACTTGATACCTCTCACTATCGATTCACGATTATATTGTCCCACAATCATCGCCACATCGCATGTTTCGGCTATATGTTCGCCAAATTTTTCGTTATAATATTCTTGCTTGTCGCCAAGTTCAATCATACCTGGAGTAATCACTATTCGTTTACCATCAGTCATCGAACCAAGCACATCAAGTGCCATTCTTGAACCATCAGGATTAGAATTGAATGCATCATCAATTATCGTTACCCCGTTAGCTGCTCGTTTCACATTCAATCGGTGTTCCACTTGAGCTATTCTGCTCACTGCATATTGAATTTTATGCTCTGGAACGCCCAGTTTCATCGCTATAATTACTGCACCTATTAGGTTAGAAATATTACACTCTCCTATCAATTTTGTACACAATTCGATGCGTTTTCCTTCGCCCACCACAGTAAATGTAGTTCCTGAAGCACTATATTTCACATCTTCAGCATGATAATCGGCAGCATCCGATTTATTCACTGAATATCGCTTCACCGTTACATTATCTACTGCTCTATTGGCAACATATTCAAAATCATTGTTTAGCACAGCAAATCCATCGGCTGGCAATGCATCAACAAGTTCAAATTTAGTTTTTTGAACATTCTCAATACTCTTGAACGACTCCAAATGCTGTGGACCTACGGCTGTGATTATACCCATTTGAGGATTTGCAAGATCACATATTTCTTTGATATCGCCCACATTCTTTGCACCCATTTCCACAATGAACACTTCATTGTAAGGCTTAAGCATTTCACGCACTGTGCGAGTCACACCCATTGGAGTATTATAACTTCCTGGTGTCATTAGCACCGAATAGTGTTCGCTCAATATTCTTTCTAGATAATGCTTTGTGCTTGTTTTACCATAGCTACCAGTAATACCCACAATTTTCATATCGGGCATTTGCGACAATATTCGCTTTGCATCATTAAAGAAACTCTTGTTGATAGCTTCTTCTACTGGTTTTAGCAACCAGTTTGTGAACATTGTTATTGCATAAGAGAATGCCGAGAATGCAATTGCAGCAAAAGCTATTGCGCGCATTTCAAATCTGCTATAAATCAATGCTACAATTGCCATAAGTACCAGTTCGGCACTAAACAATCGCCACACGCGCTTGGTAAACACAAGCGAATGTTTGTATTTAGCCTTAAGTAGATTCATCGACATTGAAATAAGCGCCACGATAAAGGTTATTTTCATAACCAAGAACCACTTATATGGTGCAAATGTCGACACTAAAAGCAATCCCATTATCATACACACCACACGCGACATCGATGTGTACTCACTATTTTGTTTCAACCATTTCTTATAGCGCTCATTTCTATATGAATTTTGCTGAAGCATTTGCAAATCACGCTTCACCACCAAAACCAAGTAGAACACTGCTACTATGGCGAATATTGTATTTATCAAAGACATCATATTCTAATTATTCTTTATTTTTTTCATTTCGTCTTTCAAAAAGCTCTTTAACACTGCTGCAAATTGGTACTGATTTTCCAAAAAGCTATAGTGTCCCACTCCATCAAATGCTACAAGTCCTGCATCTGGAATAAGTTTTTCCATTATTTGCGCATCCTTCAATGGAGTTGCTGTATCATTCTTACCCCAAATGAGCAATGTCGAGCACTTAATCTTTGGCATTACGCTCTTCAAATCTTCATTCACCACTTTGCTCAATATAGCACGCATCTTTGGTGTTGAATTATTGTAGTCGCTTGAGCCCGATTTTCCTCTATACTTGTCCAATAGCTCTTGACCTTTCTTTGCTCCAAACACAATTGGCAACAATCGTTTCATTGCTTTATATGAATACACTTTCACATAATACTTTATCGAGCGACTTGGCTTAACTCCTGCAGCATCTACAAGAATCAGTTTCTTTACATCATTTCGTGATGAATATAATATACCCACTCTACCACCGAAAGAGTGACCGAGCATTATTGGATTTTCAATATTCTCAGCCTTCACAAATTGCTCTATCAATTGAGTGTATTCCTCTATGCCCCACACTTGCTCTGGCTCACTACTTGCGCCAAATCCTGGGAAATCCACATTATAAACTTTCATCGATGGCAAAAGCACTTTTTCTATGCTTGCCAATGTGGTGTGATTACAACCCCAACCATGCATTAGCACAATTGGTTGACCCTCTCCTTCCACTGTATAATGAAAATCTACGCCTTGTATGTGTATAGTTTTTTCCATTGATACTTATAATAACTTACAAAGATACAAAACTCACACCATATATTTCTACTTTTCACCCAATTATATTAAAAAAACAATAATTTCTAAACCAAATCTAAGTTTATTTCATTTCATCACTATCAAACTCTCTTTCATTCTCAACAATCTCACTCTTTTTGTCCTTTATATCTAAAAAAACAATGTCGTTTTCATCATTTCTTAATCATTTTTTACTAACTTAGCTTATTATTTTTAAAAAGCTCACTATGGCAGACATTTTTGAACAGCGTATTCTCGATTTGCGCAAGGAAATCAACGAATACAATCACCAATATTATGTACTTAATGCTCCGACAATCTCCGACAAGGAGTTTGACGACAAGCTGCGCGAACTTCAGGATCTGGAAGAGTCTTATCCTCAATACTTTGACGCCTACTCGCCTACTCAACGCGTGGGTAGCGACCTCACTCAAGGCTTCAAACAGGTGAAACACGCACGACCCATGATCTCATTATCAAACTCTTACTCGGTTGAAGAGGTTGCCGACTTCCTCACTCGTGCCGAAAATGGGCTTAATGGAGAGCGCTGCGAAATTGTGGGCGAAATGAAATTTGATGGTACTTCTATTTCGTTAATCTACAACAAGGGACGACTCGAACGAGCAGTAACGCGTGGCGATGGAGAAAAAGGTGATGATGTAACTGCCAATGTGCTAACTATCAAGAGTATTCCTCTTCGACTTCCTGCCGACAGCAATTACCCTGAATCGTTTGAAATTCGTGGTGAAATTCTTCTGCCTTGGAAGCAATTCGACAAGTTAAATCAAGAGCGTGAAGCCAAAAATGAACCGCTTTTTGCTAACCCAAGAAATGCGGCTGCAGGTACTCTAAAACTACAAAACTCGGCCGAAGTAGCTCGACGAGGTCTTGATGCTTATTTCTACTATATCTTGAGCGACAACCTTCCTTTCGACAACCACTTCGACAACATGCAACAAGCTAAGAATTGGGGATTTAAGGTCGCTCCTGTTATGCAAATTCTCAACTCTATCGACGAAGTGCGCGACTTCATCTCACATTGGGACATCGAGCGCAAGCAACTACCCGTTGCAACCGATGGTCTTGTATTCAAAATCAACAACTTACGCCAACAGCTCAACCTCGGCAGCACGGCTAAATCTCCTCGCTGGGCTGTAGCATTTAAGTTCCAAGCCGAACGCGCTTGCACGCCTCTCAAATTCGTATCATTCGAAGTGGGACGCACTGGTGTAGTAACTCCTGTTGCCAACCTCGAGCCGGTTCTTCTATCGGGAACTATCGTTAAACGAGCTTCTCTGCACAACGAAGATATCATTCGTTCACTCGACATTCACAATGGCGATCATGTGTATGTGGAAAAAGGTGGCGAAATCATTCCTAAAATCGTAGGTGTGGAACTTTCTAAGCGCATCCCCGATAGCACTCCTTTACACTTTGTTACTCATTGTCCTGTGTGTGGTACGCCTCTCACTCGAATCGAAGGCGAAGCTGCGTGGATTTGTCCTAACAAATATGAATGCCAACCTCAAATCGTAGGTAAAATTGAGCATTTTGTTGGCCGCCGAATGATGAATATCGATGGCATTGGTGAGGAAGTTGCCGACCAACTCTTCTCTGTTGGATTAGTTACAAATATTGCCGATTTATACGATTTAACCGAGGAAAAACTCACTAATCTCGATCGATTCCAAACCAAATCGGCGCAACGCATTCTCAAAGGCATCAACGAAAGCCGAAATGTCCCATTTGAACGAGTAATTTTCGCTCTTTCTATTCCTTTTGTGGGCGAAACCACAGCTAAAGTGCTTGCCGAAGCCACTCACAACATCGACACTCTGATGTCGCTCAATGAGGAACAACTTTCTTCCATTAACGAAATCGGCGATAAAATCGCGAAAAGTATTGTTGAATTCTTCAAGAACGACACCAACCGAAACACCATCGAACGCCTTCGCAACGCAGGTTTACAAATGGCTATTTCGGAAGATGAATTGCTAAATAAAACCGATAAACTCGAAGGAAAATCTATCGTTATTAGTGGTACTTTTGCTCTGCATTCTCGCGATGACTACAAGAAAATGATTGCCCAAAATGGTGGTAAAAATGTTAGCTCCATTTCAGCAAAAACCGATTTCGTTTTCGCTGGAGAAAACATGGGTCCTGCTAAACTCGAAAAAGCGCAAAAACTGGGCATTCCTATTATCAACGAAGAGGAATTCCTTAAGATGATTGAATAATTCCCTCCCTAAAACAATAGCGGTGTACCTTTAAAGGATACACCGCTTTCTCTTATATAGATTCTTCACTAAGGAAAACTATTTCCTTGTATAGCTTTGTCATACTCATTCTTTTTATACGGGAATATTTTTCCATATACTGTAAGGTTTCCCGACCAATAATTAGGGCTCACAATTGCCATTGCTTGATTATCCTCTTTATAGAGAACTATATGCACTTGCGCCGAAAGTGCTGGACCTGATACTCCAAATTTATAAGATGTTTCACCTTTCTTATTTGTATCACATTTCAAGCCATTAATATAACCTTCTACTGTGATTCCTCCCATTCCATTCAATCCTGCACGACCATTATTCGAAGCCAACTGTATCACTGCTTTATCGCCTTGCACCAGCACAAAATTCGTATTTGGAGCAGGATTCATAAATGCATGACTTTTTATCATAATTCTGTCTGCCATAAGCACATAGTTACCATCTTGCAATGCTGCAAGCGCATCTAAATGAGCCAATGAATCCTTGATTTCACGATTGCGTTTTTCAATCGCTTTTCGCTCTTTTTTGGTCAGTTGTTTCTCATTCACTTCCTGTGCACTTACCATAGTAATTGCACACAGACTCATTATCATTAATAATATATATTTCTTCATATCTTTGATATCTATTATTTATTTCACTTTCAAAGTAAACACAATACTATTACAATAACAACTAATTCTACTTATTATAACTAAACTATCTCTAATTATTAACTATTTTTCGTAATTTTGTAATACTAAATAATCATACTATATGAATAAATTACTACAATATCAGTCACTGAAATTTTCGCAAAAGATTACTTTGCTAATTTGTGCATTTTTGCTTTGTCTTATAACAACCACAATGCTTAACTCGCTCGTTCTTGCTTTCACTGGCGCCGATTCCTTAGCATTCATCAACATAAGCATAGCTACGCAAAACATCTTTGCATTCATTCTGCCAGTCATCATCACCACAGTATTCATTTCACCCAATCCTATACATTTCTTACAGCTCGATAACAAACCGTCAATTAAAGCTGTACTGCTTATGCTTGCAATCTATTTTGCAATGACCCCTGCTATGAATTGCTTGGTGGATTGGAATGCCAACATTTCTCTACCTGAATCTATGAAAGCGATAGAGTCATGGTTGAGAGCGTCCGAAGATGCTGCGGCTGCTGTTACCGACCGCATTCTCAATAGCAACAACATATTCTTAAGTATTCTTCTTGTGGGCGCACTCACAGGTCTTAGCGAAGAGGTTCTTTTCCGTGGTGGTTTACAACGCATTCTTGCCACTCGCCCTATGAATATTCACATTGCCATCTGGATTTCAGCATTTATTTTCAGTGCCATACATTTCCAATTCTTTGGATTCTTCCCACGCTTGATTATTGGCGCATTTTTTGGATATTTAGCCTATTGGAGTGGTTCTCTATGGATCGCAGTCATTGCACATGCTGTCAACAACTCTACGGTAATCATTGCACACGCCATCAACAACACTTATGGCTACAATCTCGACTCATTAGGCGTCGTTGACGATGGTAGTTTCCCCGTCGTTGCAACGATAAGCCTTATCATTACAATAATTCTTATTTATTTATTCCCTAAAAATAAAAAAGTCACTTCTTAAAAGTGACTTTTTTTGTTCTGTAGCTTATCTTATCAATCAAATTTCTTTCTATTGAAAATAAAGTTTCTACCAAGATACTTTTCTCGCACCACAGGGTTTGCAGCAAGTTCTTCCGATGTTCCTTGGAACAGAATCTTTCCTTCGAATAGCAAATAAGCTCTATCAGTAATATTCAATGTTTCTGGCGCATTGTGGTCGGTAATCAAAATACCGATATTCTTCGACTTTAGCTTATACACAATCGATTGAATATCTTCCACTGCGATTGGGTCAACCCCCGCAAATGGCTCATCAAGCATAATAAACTTAGGATTGATAGCAAGACATCGTGCTATCTCTGTTCTTCTTCGCTCGCCACCCGACAATTGATCGCCAAGATTCTTTCTCACATGGTTCAAATGGAACTCAGCAAGCAAACTTTCCAACTTTTCAGCTTGCTCCTCAGGAGTCATTGTTCCCATTTCAAGAATTGTACGAATATTATCTTCTACACTTAATTTTCTAAACACAGAAGCTTCTTGCGCAAGATAACCAATACCGCACTTTGCACGCTTATACACAGGATATTTTGTTATATCTCGATCATTCAAGAATATTCTACCCTCATTAGGTGTTACAAGCCCTGTTGTCATATAGAATGTAGTGGTCTTTCCTGCACCGTTAGGTCCAAGAAGCCCCACGATTTCACCTTGCTTCACATTTATCGATACATGGTTCACAACAGTGCGCTGACGATATTTCTTCACCAAATTATCGGTGCGCAACACCATCTGACCATCATCGACAAACACTTCGTCGTCGGTTGCTACATTACTATCTTCTTGTTGACTTTCTTTTCCCGAAAATCTATCAAGCAAACTACCTATTATAGGAAATTTTATTTTCATTTATAATCCTTCTTGTTTCACTTATTCAACTGACTCTTAATATAATCAGTCAACAAATTAATTGCCACTTCATTATGACCACCTTGAGGGACTATCAAGTCGGCACAACGCTTTGCAGGTTCGATATGCATATTATGCATTGGCTTCAACACTCTTTCATATCGGTCAATAACCATTTGAGGCGTTCTTCCTCTCTCAATGCAGTCACGACTTATCACACGAATCAAGCGCTCGTCAGCATCAGCGTCAACAAACACCTTAATGTCCATCATTTCGCGCAATTTAGCATCCGACAACACCAAGATACCTTCCACTAGCACCACATCATGAGGTCCCATAGGTACAGTTTCTTCTTGGCGGCTACAAGTAAGATATGAATAAGTTGGCATTTCAATCGATTTGCCTTCACTAAGATCCTTCAAATGATCGAAAAGCAAATCCCAATCAAATGCTGCTGGCTCATCAAAATTAATTTTCTGACGCTCCTCCATAGGAATATGGCTTGAATCCTTATAATAAGAATCCTGAGATATTACACCCACCTCACCTTGAGGCAATCTTTCCATTATCTTACGCACAACGGTTGTTTTACCCGAACCAGTGCCTCCTGCAATACCAATAATAAGCATAATTTCTAATTTTCTACAAAATTAATGCACATCCCCCACAATTCCAAACACAATCCCACAAAAACCCATTTATCTCACAATTCCCCTCAAATTCCCATTCAATATTCAATCCCACTCCTAATATTCACTCACTCCACTATAGCCACTATAATTACTATAATTACTAGAACCACTATTAGCCCTCATTTTTGACCTTTTGTTCTTCTGTCTAAAAAACTATTAGCCTCATATACCCCATTAGCCCCACTACTATTGTTACTATAGCCACTATTCGCCATAGTAGCCTCATTCACCCCATTAGACTCACCACTATAGGCACTATAGCCACTATTAGCCCTATTTATGCCCTTTTGTTCTTTTGTCTAAAAAAAGCAACACAAAAAAAGAGAGTCACTCTCATTTGAGTAACTCTCTTCGTTAGGCGGCGATTACCTGCTCTCCCGCTTTCGCAGTACCATC
>JAEIGA010003425.1_pt1 | contig 24862 bp, 22 predicted proteins | sample 9270691 | NCBI WGS metagenome assembly JAEIGA01 (sample SAMN17057246, study PRJNA624740) | gut metagenome | biome: biome; isolation source: fecal sample | host: Bos grunniens | place: China: Xizang | collected 2019
CAGGATGATATCAACACCATCAAGGCCGTTAAGGACATCAATCGTCGTGTTATCACCTTCGGCTGCTCTCCCGATGCCGACTACTATATGGACAATGTCGTATCCCACGATGGCTTCTACAGCTTTGACGTCGTCCACGAAGGCAAGATTATGACCCGCATTGATATGAATGTTCCCGGTATGCACAACGCCCGCAATGCTGTTGCTGCTGCCATTGTTGCTGATCTGCTCAATGTTGAGCCCGATGCCTTCAAGAAGGGCATTGAAGAATACCGTGGCGTCGGCCGCCGCTTTGAGTATCGCGGTTCTTATAATGGTGCCCGTATCTTTGATGACTATGCCCACCATCCCAGTGAGATCGAAGCCACTCTCAAGGCTGCTGCCGATATGAACCCCGGCCGTACCATCTGCATCTTCCAGCCTCACACCTATTCCCGTACAGTTTCTCTGCTCAATGAGTTCGCTGATGCACTGACCCATTGTGATCTGTGTGTTCTGACCGAGATCTTCGCCGCACGCGAAACCAACTTCTCGGGCATTACATCCCAGAAGCTCTCCAGCATGGTCAAAGGCTCTATCTGCCTCTCTTCTCTGGAAGCTGCTGCCGACTTTATCCGCGATAATGCCCGTCCCGGTGATCTGATCTTCACCATGGGTGCCGGTGATGTCTACAAGGTTTATGACATTCTCTCTCAGAAGGTCAAGTGCGAATAATCTTTTAAAACCTTCCCCTCTGCCCTACGGCAGAGGGGGTTTCTTTTGTATACACACAAGAAAAGACCCGGCTTTCCAGCCGGGTCTTTGGTCTATTTTGGATTCGATTAGAACATCTGGCGCTTTCTCGAAAGATTCATGGTACCATCCTGCATGGCACCGATGCTGTCCAGAGACTTGCCTGTACCGATTGCGACACAGGAGATAGCATCATCGGCAACACGAGTGGCAATGCCGGTCTTGGCTTCGATCAGCTTATCAAAGCCATAGATCAGGCTGCCGCCGCCGGTCATAACGATACCGTTTGTGGCAATATCGCCAACCAGTTCGGGGGCTGTACGCTCCAGAACCGAGTGAACAGCTTCCAGAATCTTAACGGTAACTTCCTCAAAGGCTTCGATCATTTCCGAAGAAGAAACAGTGAAGGTTCTGGGCAGACCTGTCATCAGGCAGCGGCCCTTGACCTCCATGGTCTTATCTTCAGGTCTGGGATAAACACAGCCGATATTGATCTTCATTTCTTCAGCGGTGCGCTCACCGATCAGAACATTGTGCTTTCTGCGAATATACTTGATGATGGCTTCATCGAACTTGTCACCGGCTACCTTAATGGATGTAGCCTCAACAATGCCGCCCAGAGAGATGACAGCGATATCTGTGGTACCACCGCCGATATCAACGATCATATTACCGTTGGGCTTGGCAATATCGATACCTGCGCCAATTGCTGCAGCAACAGGCTCCTCGATGAGGAATACCTTCTTTGCACCGGCCTGAATACCGGCATCAATAACTGCACGCTCTTCGACCTCTGTGATGACGCTGGGAATGCAGATGATGACATTGGGCTTGAACAGACGGAAGCCCAGAACCTTCTTGATGAACTCGCGGATCATCTTTTCGGTCATGTCATAATCCGAAATAACACCCTCACGCAGAGGACGAACGGCAATAATATTACCGGGGGTACGGCCCAGCATGCTCTGCGCATCGGCACCGACCGCCAGGATCTTACCTGTCATTTTATCTACAGCCACGACAGAAGGCTCATTCAGAGCAATACCCTTGCCCTTGACAAATACCAGCACCGAAGCAGTGCCGAGATCGATTCCGATATCACCGGTAGACATAAACGCACCTCGCATTTTCTTCAAAAAATTCATTTCAGCTTTCTTTCCCCTATTATATCCAATCTTTTCTGATGTTTCAACTCAAACAACATACTATTTTTATTTTAATATGATTTGTCTGTTTTGGCAACCGTTAAAACAAAGACTTTTGCAGCGCCGGCCATTCGAAGCATACGGGCGCACTCACCTGCTGTTGCACCGGTGGTAAAAATATCATCGATCAACAGGATGGTTTTGCCGATGATTTGTTCCGGCTCACAGGCAACCTTGATAGCTCCCATAATGTTGGCTCTGCGTTCATAAGGCTTGAGGCCATACATGGCTTTGGTTTCCCGCGTCTTGCTCAGCATCGGCCGGAAATGCAATCCAAGATTCTGCGCAATGTGCTCAGCCAGCAGCGCCGCATGGTTATAGCCTCTCTTACGCTCATTCCGCCGATTGGTGGGCACAAAGGTGACCAGCTCGGCTTCTTTTATCCATTCCACAGACTCAGCTATGCTGCACAGCAGACGGGCATAGACCGGCGCATACTCCTTACGGCCATTAAACTTAAACCGATGGATCGAGCGGCGCACATGCCCTTCATAGATATAAATGCTGAGACCGCCATCCAGAAACTCACCCTGCAGTGCCAACCTTTCCGGCTGCAATTCTCTCTGACATCTGGTGCAGATGCGTCCTGCCTTCTCCTCTGCTTCCAGAAGATCATGGCAGAAAGTACATTTGGGTGGAAACAGAAGATCGAGTAAATGGCTGATCCAGATCTTAGCCCCCATAAATGGCACCTGTGATTCGCAATTTAAGGGCTGAGAAGCGCTTGTTTTTCTTATTGGTCTCAATCATTTTGGCAACTACATCTTCCCTGCCGGCAATGACCAACAGCTTCTTTGCACGAGTGACCGCTGTATAGAGCATGCTGCGGGTCAGCAAACGGGATGGTGCTGCAAAAAGTGGCATAACAACCGCCGGATATTCGCTGCCCTGAGATTTATGAACGGTAATGGCATAGGCATGTTCCAGCTGATTGACCTCGTCAAAGGTATATTCGGCCTCTTTATCATCATAGCGAATGACCAGAATGCGGCCGGGCACATCGATATGGACAATGATGCCGGTATCTCCATTAAAAACACCTGTTCCGACTTCGGCAGCATCCAGCCTGCGCCATAACATATCATAGTTGTTCTTGATCTGCATGACTCTGTCTCCCGTACGGAAGATGACGCTGCCATATTTGATCTCGGCCTTATCCGCCGCAGGAGGATTCAGCCGCTCCTGCAGCAGTGCATTGAGGGCCGCTGTACCGCAAGCCAACTGCCGCGACGGACAGATCACCTGTACATCTTCCGGCTCAATGCCAAAGCGCAGCGGTATGCGCTCTGTTATAAGGGTCAGCACTGCCGATGCAGTACCTTCAGCCGATCGTGCTTTTGCAAAGTAAAAGTCGCCGTCATTCTTCATCAGAGGAGGCATCTCACCGCCATTGATCATGTGAGAATTGATAACGATATCACTGCCCTGCGCCTGACGGAAAATCTCGGTCAGGCGGGTTTTGGCAATATTCGGGCAGGCCAGAAGTTCCGAAAAGAAACTGCCGGGCCCCATAGGAGGCAGCTGGTCCGCATCGCCGATCAGAATGAGACGTGCATGAGGCTTCATGGCATCGAGCAGCGAAGATGCCAGCATCAGATCCAGCATGGAGGCCTCATCAACGATAATAACATCGGTATCCAGAGGATTCTGCCGGTCGCGCCGAAAAGCCACAGTTCCCTGTGCTGCATCAAAAACCGATTCCAGAAGACGGTGCAGTGTCTTGGCTTCCTTGCCGCACAATTCACTCATACGCTTGGCCGCACGTCCTGTGGGTGCAGCCAGCATAAATCGCAGACCATTGGCCTCCAACAGTTCTAGGATGCACAACAGCGTGGTCGTCTTACCGGTACCGGGACCGCCGGTCACCAGACTGACGCCATGCTCAAAACACATCCGTACAGCATCTTTCTGGCCTTCGCCATATTGGATGCCATGGCTTCGTTCTGTGCGCTCAATCAGTTTATCAAGATTTTTGGGTGCCACTACAGTCATGTCACACAAACGGGTGATCTCATCGGCAATGAAGGTTTCACAGCGATACAGATAGTCGAGATAACAGACATCATGGCCCTTGACCACATCCTGAATGACCTTCCGCTTCTCCAAAAGATCCTCCAAAGGATCAAACAGCTGCTCTTCCTCCACCTCACAAAGGCTGGCCGTCGCTTCGATCAGCTTGTCCTCGGGAATGAATGCATGTCCATTTTCTGCATTGAATGCAAGCTCATAGAGAATACCGGCCGACAGACGTTCCATGCAATCCTTAGGAAAACCCAGATCGGCAGCAATGCGGTCGATCTCATAAAAGTCGACATCAAAGCCCTTTTCACAGAGAATATACGGATTTGTTTTGAGCAGCTCCACCGCAGCTGTACCATAGGTTTTAAAAAGTGCTGCCGAAATATAGGTCGGCAGCTGGTACTGGCCAAGAAGATCCATGATCAGCTTCATGGAATTGAGACGACGGAAACTTTCCCCCATATCCTTTGCCTTAGGCAGGGATATACCGCGGATCTGGGTCAGCTCTTCCGGAGAATTGGCCAATACATCAAATGTCTTCTCCCCAAAGGCCATGACAATGGCCCTTGCAGTTTTTGCACCGATACCTTTGATGGTACCCGACGCCAGGTATTCATAAATACCCGATACACTGGTGGGCATCTGACGACTATAGGTCAGCACCGAGAACTGGGGGCCATGCTTGGGATGATGATTGAACTCGCCCTGTGCAGTGATTCGTTCACCCGCACCAAGAAAGGGCATCGTTCCTGTGACGACCACCTCGTCGCCATCATCCAGCGCTGCCCTTGCCACAACATATCCTGTTTCCTCACTGCGGTAGATGATCCCTTCGATCATTCCCGTAATCTCTGTTATCTGCTTCTGCACGGTCGTTCTCCATCTTTGGGAAGTATAATTCTTTCACTCGGTCCCATCGGCGGCCGGCCTTCCCTATCGCCAGCCAAGCCAATCCTTTTGCCAGCAGCCACAGAAAGAAAAAACTCCCTCCGATCACCGCTGCAAGGACAGTACCGTTATAGATAAGTCGAGCGCCCATTGGTATCCTCCTTTGGTACAGGATATGCAATGGGCGCACATAACGACATTGGTATTGAAATTTAAGCGCGGCTCCACTTGACGCCCTGGGGGGTGTCTTCCAGAATGATGCCTCTTGCCTTCAGATCATCACGGATTCTGTCGGCTTCTGCAAAGTTTCTGGCCTTTCTGGCAGCCTGACGCTGAGCGATCAGATCTTCGATCTCCTGATCGAGATTATCCTTCTGCTCCTCAGCCTGACCGATGGCCAGAACATCACACAGCTCCTTAAGCATCTCAAAAGCAGCCTTACCATAAGCCTTGGTGACATCCTTGCCATTGGCAACTGTATTGATGGCACGGACCAGCTCGAAAATGACCGAAACAGCATCAGCCGAATTGAGGTCATCGTCCATGGCATCACAGAAGTTCTGCTTGAACTGGCCGAAGCCGGCAGCCAATGCAGCTTCCTTTTCGTTCATCTCACCCTCAGCGCCGTTTTCCATGAGGAAACGCAGGTTGGCAAAGGTGGTGTTGATACGAGCCAGAGATGCCTGAGCCATTTCCAGAGACTCCTGAGAATAGTTGACCGGTGTACGATAATGTGCCGATACCATGAAGAAGCGAACAGCATCATAACCATAAGCGGCAGCGGCATCACGAACGGTGAAGAAGTTGCCCAGAGACTTGGACATCTTCTGATTGTCTACGTTGAGGAATGCATTGTGCATCCAGTAGTTGGAGAAGGTCTTGCCGTTGGCACCCTCCGACTGAGCGATCTCATTCTCATGGTGGGGGAAGCACAGGTCTACGCCACCGGAATGGATATCGATAGTTTCGCCCAGATACTTTCTGGCCATAGCCGAGCACTCAATGTGCCAGCCGGGACGGCCGTGACCCCAGGGAGATTCCCAGTAGGGCTCGCCGGGCTTGGAGGCCTTCCAGAGTGCGAAGTCGATGGGGTTCTCCTTTACATCGCCAACTGCAATACGTGCGCCTGCCTCCAGATCTTCGATGGGCTGGTGGGACAGCTTGCCGTAGCCTTCAAAGGTATGGGTACGGAAATAAACATCTCCATTGACTTCATAAGCCATGCCCTTGTCGACCAGTGTCTTGACGATATCAATGATCTCATCGATATTCTCCGTCGCCTTGGGATGGACAGTCGCGCGCTTGATACGCAGACCTTCTGCATCGACAAAATATTCTGCAATATAGCGCTCCGAGATCTTATCGTAGGTTGTGCCCTCTTCATTGGCCTTCTTGATGATCTTGTCATCGATATCGGTGAAGTTCTGAACAAAGTTGACCTCATAGCCTCTGTATTCCAGATAGCGGCGCAGCAGGTCAAACATGATGAAGGGACGGGCATTACCGATATGGAAGTAGTTATAAACGGTGGGGCCGCAGGAATACATACGTACCTTGCCGGCTTCCAGAGGAATAAACTCTTCCTTCTTGCGGGTCATTGTATTAAAAACTTTCATGTGGGATCTCTCCTATTTGACAAGGCCATTTTTGATAAGGCCGAAATTGCGTCTCAGGTAGTCGTAACCGGAGAATACGGTGAAGAAAACCATGATCCAGATCAGCAGGGTCTGCAGGGGCAGACTGCCGATCATAATGATGTCGAAACCGGTCAGCAGGTAAATGACACAAACCAGCTGAGAACAGGTCTTGACCTTGCCCCACCAGGAAGCCGCCAGAACGACGCCCTTGGAGGCAGCAATACTTCTCAGAGAAGAAACGATAAACTCACGGGCCAGGATCAGAATGCAGGCCCAGGAAGGGATAACGCCCTGTTCCAGCAGGATCAGCAGGGCCGACATGACCAGCAGCTTATCTGCCAGAGGATCGACCAGTTTGCCGAAATCTGTGATCTGGTTATATTTTCTGGCAATGTATCCATCGACACAATCGGTCAGGCTGGCAAAAGCAAAGATAGCCAGAGCGATCCAGTTACCTCTTGCCCCATCCGAAATGGCACAATACATAAAAACAGGGATCATGGCCATTCGTGCCAGAGTGATCATGTTGGCTGTTGTCATAAAAATCAGACCTCCTGAGGATGGACGACTTCACCGTAAAGTTCGCTTGCGACCGCATCAACGATCTCAACCATGACGAACTCGCCTTCCTTTACTGTTTCATCGTCAAAGAATACGACACCGTCTACATCGACGGAGTCCATGTAAGAGCGTCCGTACTGGCGGCCGCTTTCGTCATAACCGCAGCAGAGGATCTTGAGCTGGCGGCCGATCAGCTGGCCGGAGAACTCATCCATGACACGCTCCTGCAGAACGAACAGACGATTGCGGCGCTCTTCCTTGACCTCTTCGGGGATCTGATCCTCGCGTTCGGCCGACGGTGCGCCCTCCTCTTGAGAATAACAGAAAAAGCCCGCTCTTTCAAGTTTATATTCTTCAAGAAAATCATAAAGTTCCTGATATTCCTCCCAGGTCTCACCGGGGAAGCCGACGATCATGCTGGTGCGGAATACACTCTCGGGCATCATCTCACGAATCTTGGAAATGCGCTCACGAATGAGCTGGCCCGAACCACGGCGGTTCATATCCTTCAGAACCTTATTGTTGATGTGCTGCAGAGGCAGATCGAAATACTTGAGGATCTTCTCCTGATCGCGGATGGTCTCCAGCAGGCGATCATCGATCTCATCGGGATACATATAATGCAGACGGATCCATTCGATGCCCTCGATCTTGCAAAGCTCTTCCAGCAGCTTGTAGAGGGTACGCTCACCGTAAAGATCGATGCCGTAACGTGTAATATCCTGGGCGACGATCAGCAGCTCCTTACAGCCCTTGGCCGCCAGTGTGCGTGCCTCATCCAGCAGGCTCTCCATTGTGCGGCTGCGATAGGGGCCGCGCAGATAAGGAATAACGCAGTAAGAGCAGCGGTTATCGCAGCCCTCGGCAATACGCAGATAGGCGTAGTAACCGGGTGTCAGCAGATAACGGTCACCCGAGAAATCACAGGTGGCGCTCGACTTATACCACTCACCGCCCTTGCCGCCGGCAACAGCACGGACAGCCTCAGCGATATCATTATAGCTGCCTGTACCCAGTGCAGCATCTACTTCGGGCAGTTCCTTAAGGAACTCTTCCTTATAACGTTCGGTCAGGCAGCCGGTAACGATCAGGCCGCGGATAATGCCTTCCTGCTTGAGACCGGCCAGCTTGAGGATGACCTCAATGGCCTCGCTCTTGGCCGAATCAATAAAACCACAGGTGTTGACGATGGCGATATCACAGTCTTCGGGGCGCTGTACGATCTCATAACCCTCTTTGTCCAGGATAGCCAGCATCTGCTCCGAGTTGACCAGATTCTTGGCACAACCCAAAGAAATCAAAAAAACTTTCTCAGCCACTATTCTATTTCCTCCCAAAACACATCCATGTGTACGGTGTCTTCACTATCTTCCAGCGACGCCATATAGCCCTCCAGAGCCTGCCGGATCTGACCCCAGCCAAACCCCTTACGTGCCAAACTGTCACTGACTTTTTTGATGGCTGCCCGATCGGGATGGGGATCTCCCTTCAGCTTGGCAGCAATCATCTTCTGCATTTTTTCATAATCGGGCTCAAAATCTTCCAACAGCAGCATAACCATATCGGGTTCCAGCTGTTTCTTTTTAAGCTCCTGGGCGATCCTGCTTCTTCCCCAGCCCTTGGCGCGGCACTGCTCGACTACATGGCGTCCATAGGTCTCATCATTGAGAAATCCCAGTTCCATGAGCCGGGCCACCGCATAGGCGGCATCCTCTTCGGCGATCTCCTTTTCCAGAAGACGATCATAGAGGGCTGCCGCACTGCGATTTTTATAGGTAAGGACGTTTGCCGCAATGGCAAGCGCCTTTTTTTTACTTTCCGGCGTTCCCGCCGATGCCTGCTGCTCCTGCTGCATGGCGATTATGCTTCGTCATCCTCAAAGTCATCAGCAAAGATCTCAACGCCGCCTCTGCCCTTCTTCTCAGGTTCGATCGGCTTGGGAGAAGGCGCAACCTCTGCCTTCTTGGCAGCAGGCTTCTCTTCGCCCTGCATCTCCTTGCTCAGCAGCTTTTCCTTGATCTTGCGCTCCAGTTCATCTGCCTCTTCAGGATGATCTTTAAAGTACTGCTTGGCATTGTCACGGCCCTGGCCCAGACGAACCTCGCCCATATAGAACCATGCGCCGGCCTTCTGTACAAAGCCCAGCTTGACGCCGACATCCAGCAGCTCGCCTACCTTGGAAATGCCTTCGCCGAACATGATGTCAAACTCAGCCTCCTTAAAGGGAGGTGCGATCTTATTCTTGACGACCTTGGCACGTGTTCTGTTGCCGATCGGCATTGTACCATTCTTCAGCTGCTCTACACGGCGGATCTCTACGCGGACCGACGAATAGAACTTAAGGGCACGGCCGCCGGTGGTGACCTCAGGGTTGCCATACATGACACCGATCTTCTCACGCAGCTGGTTGATGAAAATAACAACACAGTTGGACTTGGAGATGGCACCGGTCAGCTTACGCAGCGCCTGCGACATCAGTCGGGCATGGAGACCGACGAAGCTGTCGCCCATATCACCTTCGATCTCTGCCTTGGGAACCAGGGCCGCAACCGAGTCGACGACCAGAACATCGATGGCGCCCGAACGAACCAGCGCCTCTGCGATCTCCAGGGCCTGCTCGCCATTATCGGGCTGAGCAACCAGAAGGCTGTCGATGTCAACGCCGAGGGCCTTGGCATAAACAGGGTCCAGCGCATGCTCGGCATCGATAAAGGCTGCTTCGCCGCCCTTCTTCTGTGCCGATGCGATGATATGTAATGCAATTGTTGTTTTACCGGAGCTTTCGGGACCATAGATCTCTACAATACGTCCCTTGGGAACACCGCCGATGCCCAGCGCGACGTCCAGCGACAGCGAGCCGGTGGAAACGGCTTCGACATTCAGTGCAGCGGTCTCGCCCAGACGCATGACTGCGCCCTTGCCATACTGCTTATCGAGCTGCTGCAGTGCGGTCTCCAATGCTTTTTTCTTATCCATAAGTTCCACCTCATATATCAGAATCTATTTTTACTATGCGGATCGGGAGCTCTGGCTCCCCTACGGATATTCTATCACATCTGCACAGGATCTGCAACATTTGTTCGATTTTCTTCCGTCCGAATTCCGGGACAGTTCTCTTCTGTTTCCCCCTCGGTTCCGACAGCGATCTCACCGGTTTCCGGCTCGGCAAGCTCTTCTTCCATAGGCTCGATCGAATAGGGCACGACGCCACAGACAACACGTTCAATCCCGGTCAGATCCTTAAAGATGGTAATGTCCTCAAAACCGGCAGCCAGCATGATATTCCGGACGTCTTCATGCTGCGACAGACCGACCTCAAACATGAGTGCGCCGCCTTCTTTGACTGCATTACGGAAGTTGCTGCAGATGGCACGATAAAGATCCAGACCATCCTCGCCGCCATCCAGCGCCAAATGAGGCTCATTCTGCACCTCGATATCGAGAGTCGGGATCTCACCGGTGGGAATATAGGGCGGATTGCAGACGATCAGATCGAATGTTCCAAACAGTGACGGACAGGGCTGCAGCGCATCGCAGACAGACACACTCACAGAATTGGTCGCACGATTGATCGCAATGTTCTCCTTTGCTACCTTGAGAGCCTTTTCGGAAATATCTGCCAACAGACAGGAAACAGGATTCCGGGCAAATCGGGTGATAGAAATACCGATACAGCCCGTGCCGCAGCACAGATCGAGCACACGTACCTTTTCCCTGGAAGTGACAAAAGCCAGCGCCGCATCGACCAGCGTTTCTGTATCGGCACGAGGAATCAATGTATCTTCGGTCACCTTAAAGTCCAGACCATAAAACTCCCATCTGCCGGTAATGTGCTGCAAAGGGATACCCGACAGACGGCGCTGTACAAGAGCGCGGATCTCGCTGATTTTAGGGTCAAAAAGATATTCTCTTTTCTTTGCAAAAAATGTATTTTCATCTATACCAAGAGCAAAACAAACCAGTTCTCTGGCCTCAATATCGCTGCCAGCGATGTTTGCCTGGCGTAGTGTGCGCCGCGTATCAAGATATACGTCGTTGATCGTGGTTACCACTTATCTTCATCCTCTCCTTCGGGAATGACGCGCTTGATGGCATCGATGGCAACTTCGATCATGCTGTCATCGGGTTCAACCGTTGTAAAGCGCTGCATAAAAAGGCCGGGGGCAGTTGCAATTTTGGAAATGATGTTGTCCATACGTCCGACAGCTCGGTTGATCTCATAGCTGATACCAACAATGATCGGCACCATGGCCAGGCGGATCAACAGACGCATCCATACACTGCTCCAGGTAAAGACCGACATGACCAGCGTTGTGATCATGACAACGACAAACCTAAAGCTGGTGCCGCATCTGGGATGCAGACGGCTCTGACCACGTACATTTTCGACGGTCAGTTCCAGACCGGCTTCATAGCAATAAATGGTTTTATGCTCAGCACCGTGGTACATATAGGTTCGATGAACATCCGACTGCTTGGAAGTCAGAATAACAAAGGCCATAAAAATGGCAATACGTACACAGCCTTCCAGCAGATTTTTCAGAAAGTTGCTCTCGACAAAAGAAAAGAGGCCGGCAACGATGGTGGGAAGCAGGATGAAAAGACCTACGGGCATGATGCAGCCAATGACAACTGCCACCATCATCATGGCATCATCGACCTTCTGCTTTCCAAACTTGCCGTAAATCCACTTTTCAAATCTGGAAGGCTCATAGTCTTCCTCATCTTCAATAAAGGAGGCCGAATATTCCAGCGCCGAAACGCCATATTTCATGGAATCCCAGAGATTTACAGCGCCTCGAATAAAGGGCAGCTGCCAGAACGGGGCGTGGCTGTTTGTTCCAATGGGCTCTTCTTTAACGACATGCTCGCCATTCTTTTTACGAACAACGATCGCTGTCTTTTTGGGGCCGCGCATGAGGATGCCCTCGATCAGTGCCTGCCCGCCGATGGTAGTTCTTTTTTTGATCTCACTCATAGATTGGTTACGCTTTCTCCCGTTTCTGCGGGAATGGTAATGGTGATCTCGGTACCTTCTCCATAGACGCTGGCAACATCCAGGGTGCCTTCATGGAGGGTAATGATCTCGTTGCAGACGGCCAGACCGATACCGGCGCCTCTGCCCTTGGCACTGCCCTTAAAGAATTTTTCCTTGACGAAGGGCAGTTCATCTTCGGGAATACCAACGCCATGGTCAACGACACGCACAACCGCATTGCCGTTTTCTATAACGATGGAAATATCGACGCTGTCGCCATCCTTGCCGTATTTTCCGGCATTGTCGATAACGTTCAAAAAGACCTGTTTGAGACGGTTGCGGTCACCAACGACCATGACAGGCGCATCGGTTTCGTCATAACGAATGGCCAGACCATTCTGGCGCAGCATATCGTTATAGGTGAATACCGCATCATAAAGGATGCCTCGCAGATCAAAAAGCTCGGTCTGCAGGCGCAGACGGCCACTCTCAATACGGGAGAAGTCCAGAAGTTCCTCAACCATCTGCGAAAGACGGCGTGTCTCCTTTTTGATGATCTCCAGACCGGCGGTTGCCGTCTGGGTATCGGTCAGATCGCTTTCAATGGTTTCGGCCCATCCGCCAATGGCGGTCAGCGGGGTACGAAGCTCATGAGAAACCGAGGAAATAAAGTCATTCTTAACCTTTTCCATACGTGCGATCTCGCTGGACATATTATTGATGGTTTCGCAAAGTTCGCCGATCTCATCATCAAAAGCAACATCGAGGCGTGCGCCATACTGTCCTTTGGCAATACGACGGGCCAGTTCGTTGATCTGCAGGACCGGATTCACGATAGAACGAATGAAAAACTGATTGGTCAGCATGACCAGAGCTACAATGGCAGCTGCACCCAGAACAAGACCCACATTGAGGCGGGTCAGCTGGCTGTCCAGAAGCCTGAGAGAGGTGACATATCGAACAGCGCCGATAAATGTATCGCTCTCCCCTGTATAGATCGGCGCGGTAACCGCCATGATATGTTCCCCGGTCAGACGGTCATTGCCGATAAAAGTAGAGATCGTTCCTGTTCTGAGAGCATCTCCTACATCATCGGCTGTCGGCACAAATCCGGCTGAAAGACCGGTAGAGGAAAACATAACATGACCATATCGGTCGATGACCTGCATTTCGATCTTGTCTTTATCTGAAAAGTCATTGACCAGATTATTGGCAGCATAATAGAATGCATCATAATCTTCGCTCATATACTGCCGGATGATCTCGGAAGTGGTCGACGCACGGCTGTGCAGGCTTGACCGTACCGAACTGGTATAGTAGTTGCCGATCGATACCGATGCCAGCGAAAACACAACAACGATAACGATCGCAATGACACTCAGATTGTTGATCAGCCAGCGGCGCTTGATGCCTTTGGTAAAGTCGGTGATCCTGCGCACAGGCGCTCCCCCTTTCCTTAAAGTATGTTCAGACCAAACTCATTAACTGTATGGATGGCCTTAGCCTTCCCACTTATAGCCATAACCCCAGATGGTCATGATATGCTTGGGCTGCGCGGCATCGTCCTCTACCTTAACACGCAAACGACGCATATTAACATCGACGATCTTCGGATCGCCCTGATAACTTTCGCCCCAGACCAGCTTCATCAGCTCCTCGCGGGACATGGCTTTGCCAACATTCTTGAGGAAGGTCTTGACAATAAGAAACTCAACCTGTGTGATCTCGATCTTCTTGCCGGCTTTGCTCAGTTCACGGCTTCGCAGATTGAGGCTGAACTCGCCCGAAGTCAGCACTTCGGAATCGACAGGCGCTGTCTGCAGGCTCTCCCCGCCCAGACGGCGATAGAGCGCATCGACGCGGGCGACCAGCTCAGCTACCGAGAACGGCTTGACAACATAGTCATCAGCACCGGTCATGAAGCCATTCACACGGTCAGCTTCCTGTCCCATAGCGGTCAGCATAATAATGCCCATGCGGCTGCCCAGACCACGAATGCGGCGGCAGACCTCAAAGCCCTCAATGTCGGGCAGCATTACATCCAGAATGGCAATGGCCACATCATCGTGATCTTTGATGTATTCAACAACAGGCTCACCATGATCAAACTCAACGGTCTCATATCCGGCACGCTTGAGATTGATAACGACAAACTTGCGGATATTTTCTTCGTCTTCCAAAATCAGAACCTTTTTGTTCATCCTCCGTACGCCTCCAACGTCCATTCCGTATCAATAGTTCTAAATGCCGAAAGTACCTCTTCATCGGTCACGGCATATTTATCATGTGCCTTGCCCAGAGCGTAGGCATAAACCAGACCATCTTTCCGCAGGATCTCGGTAGCCTCATAATTGGAAAGATAGGCCTGCTGGTTGTCTCCCGAGAAAATATAAAGGGTCAGGACGGTATTCTCCTCCCCTGCTGCCGGCAGCTCGCTGATAGAATAATTGTCCGGCAGCGCAAAGAAGCTGGTCTTGACCAATCGGGAATAACGGTTCATCTGCACAACAATGCGCTCGTCCCACTGGCTCGGCCAGAGGAAATACCAGTCATCCGACGGTACATGATAGGTACGCAGTTTGCGGCCTGTGCTGCCATCGTAATCAAACGCCATCCAGGAGATCTTACTCTTTTCATCGGGATAGAGGGTACTCATCATACTGGATGCTTTGGGAACCTCCAGAATGCCATCTCCATCAATATCCTGGCAGAAAACTTCTATCGAGCGCCATGTGCTGATGCCCGATCCATTATTGCTGTCTCTTGTCAGATTATGCAGCTTACCGTCGATTCCATAGGTGATCACATCGGTAACAAAGCCGCCGCCGTGAGAAATACTGTCAAGGAAGATGGCCTTGTGCCGCTCATCGATACGGCCCAGGGTCATCTGGGAAATGCTGCGCGCTTCACTGCAAAGGGCGGTCTCGCTCTTCAGCCCATAGGTATCTCCCTGCGCTTCATAAACACGCAGAGAAAGCTGGCCGCCGCTCTGATCCTTGACGGCAAAACAGAGTTCATCCAGCGAATCTCCGTTGAAGTCGCCCACAAGAATACCGGAATACTGCACGCCCAGCACCTTTTCCATTCCCTGCGGAGTGAAGGTATATACGGTCATACCATAATTGTTGCTTTCGTCAATGCCCCAGCACACAGCCAGCGACTTCTCGCCGGTCACCGAGGAAACGGGATAATATATCGAATGAAGGGTCAGACCCACCGCTTCGGTAGAACCGATCTCTTCATAATCATCTTCATTTTTCTGATAAACCTTGATCAGATAATTTCCGTGGATATCCCTGAAAAAGGCAATATATTCATTTTTGCTGTCACCATCCAGATCGACCTGCTGGATCGACTGGCGGTGGGCGCCGCTTTCTGCGGCAGCCGATACGGCTCCGGTTTCCAGAACCTTATCGATCTGGCTTTGCAGCTTGGTGTGCTCGGCAGGAAGGCTGGGCAAAGCCAAAAGGCCGTCGCCATACTGGATGGCGCAGCCTGATAAAAACACCGTACCGCAAAGAGCGGCAGCGGCAGCGATCAGTTTTTTAAAAGAAATATTCATTGGCATCGATCCCTGTGATTACAAATAAACCCCTTGGAAATCGCTTTCGACGATCTCCAAGGGGTGGGCATCGATCATTCGATCAATTAGAAGAACTTTTTGATGCCTTCGGGAGCGGTAGCATCGTCGGCGCTGATCATGATTGTGAACTTGAGGCCTGTAGCTTCGCTGAAACGATCCAGCTTATCCAGGAACTCAACAGCCTTGGCATCATCATCTTCACCGGTCAGCTTGTAAAGGCTGTCGATGAACATATGTGTGATGTCGTAGTTGCCGGAGTAGACGCCGCAGATGTAAGCGAAGATTGTGTCATAGCTCAGAGCCATGGGGTAATCGGAAATATCGATCAGCTTGGCGCTGTACTTGATGTTATATCTCAGATTCTGGCCCTTCTCAATGCAAACAACGTTGCCGGCCTCTTCATTAACGGCCTTGTTGACCAGATCGACCATCTTCTTTGTCTTGCCTGTGCCGCGGGCACCCATAATAACCTTAACCATAAATCGTATCCTCCTTTGTTTTTATATAATGATAACACGAAATGTCAGTTTCAACAACAGCTTATTTGGTAAATCGGAAAAATATTTTCCGACCCACTGTGTCCATAATAACTTCCTTCATTCGGGTCTAAAATATTGTACCACGGACTTTCCAACGTTGCAACGCCTTTATCAAAAGTTTTGATGAATTATTTTTCTTTTTTCACATTTTTATTCCCACTTCAGCGCACAGCTGAATCACGGAAAACCGCATGGGCCAACAGCCGGCTCCACAGGTCCAGAAGCCCCAGCCGTTCCACTGCCTCTGCAGCAACAATATCACAGCTGCAGATGGGTTCTCCTTCCCCATCATACACCGAGAAGCTGCCTACAGGATCTCCGATCTGCACAGGCGCTTCCACCGATTGCACCAGCTCCACTTTCTTGACCATACCGGCCAGCCTGTTTTTTTCCAGCAGTACCTTCTCCTGTTCTGCCAGTTCGACCGCAACCACATCAGCTTTCCCCATAATGACCGGCACCGGCAGAAGGGGCTGGTCCGGGCTGATCATCTGGCTGGTATAGTTGGCAAACCCATAATTGAGCAGCGCTGCCACATCGGCATTGCGTGTCTGCGAAGATTCACCGCCGAGGACGACAGCAATAAGGGTCATACCCTCCCGCGCGGCTGCTCCCGAAAGACAATATCCTGCATCGGAAGTATAACCGGTCTTGAGTCCGATCATACCGCTGTAGCTTCGAATCATCTTATTGGTATTGGTCAGCCCAAAAGCTCCATCCCGTATGGTATCGGTCCAGATGGTGGTATATTCGGTAATTTTTTTATGGGCGAGCAAGGCGGCTGACATCTTTGCGATATCCCGGGCCGTAGTCAGATGCCCTTCGGCTTCAAGGCCGCAGCAATTGACAAACCGGGTATTCTCCATCCCCAGTTCCTGCGCACGCATATTCATCCGGGCCACAAAGGCTTCTTCGCTGCCTGCCAGATGCTCGGCCAGTGCCACCGAGCAATCATTGGCCGAAGCAACAGCTACGCACTTGACCATCTCTTCTACCGTAAACTGCTCACCTTCTTTGAGCCAGATCTGGCTGCCGCCCATGGATGCAGCATGGGCCGATCCAATAACAATATCCTCCCACGCCAGTTCACCCCGCTCAATGGCTTCCATGACCAGCAGGAGGGTCATGATTTTGGTAACCGATGCAGGCGGCATTTTCCGGTCGGCATCCTTTTCAAAAATAACCGTCCCTGAGTCTGCATCCATCAGAATACAGGAAGGGGCCTTTACCGGGATCTCCGCCGCCCATGCAGGCATGACCATCTGCGCTCCAAACATACAAAGCAGCAGCAAACTTGCAATTGTTTTTTTCATCCTATCACCTCACGGAAAGATATGCCTTTCGCGCTCCTGCTATTCCCGATTGCATTCTTCGCTTTTTCCTGTTACAATAATAAATAATATCTTTTATACATCCTATTCAAAATCTGTTTTTCAACGGTGAACTTTTATGAAAATTGCTTTTTATACCCTGGGCTGCAAAACCAACCAGTTTGAGACCCAGGCGCTGGAGACCATGTTCTCCGAACGCGGCCATGAGATCGTTTCTTTCTCTCAGATGGCCGATGCCTATATCATCAACACCTGTACGGTCACAGCCATGGGCGACAAGAAATCCCGCAATGCTGCACACCGCGCCAAGGCCCTCAACCCCGATGGTCTGCTCGTCGTCTGCGGCTGTTATGCCCAGGTCAAGCCCGAAGAGGTCCGGGAAATGTGCGGCGCCGACATCGTCTGCGGCAATGGTGACAAGAGCCGCATCGTTGAGCTGACCGAACAGGCTTATGAGGACCGCCAGTATGTCTGTACCGTCCAGCCCGGCTTTGACCATGGCCCCTTTGATTTCATGCCGGCAGGTTCCCTCAAAGGCCGCACCCGTGCCCTGCTGAAGGTACAGGACGGCTGCCAGAACTTCTGCTCCTACTGCCTCATCCCCTATGCCCGCGGCCTCTCCCGCTCCATGCCTCTTGAGCAGGTCCGCAGCGAAGCTGCCCGCCTGGGCGAGGCCGGCTACAAGGAAATCGTCGTCACCGGCATTGAGATTTCTTCCTATGGTTTTGATCTGCCCGGCAAGCCCTCTCCCATCGAGATGATCGCCACCGTCTGTCAAGCCGCCCCCGAAGCCCGTATTCGTCTGGGTTCGCTGGAGCCCCGCACAGTCACCGAGGAGTTCTGTACCACACTGACCCCTTACAAAAACCTCTGTCCCCACTTCCATCTTTCTCTGCAGAGCGGCTGTGATAAGACGCTGAAAGACATGAACCGCAAATATGATACCGCTCGCTATCTCCTCTCCTGCCAGCTGCTGCGCACCCACTTCCCCGGCTGTGCCATTACCACCGACCTGATCGTTGGTTTCCCCGGAGAGACCGAAGAGGACTTTGCCGCTACGCTGGCCTTTGTGGAAACCTGTGCCTTTGCGCAGGTCCATATCTTCCCCTACTCTTCCCGCACCGGCACCCGTGCCGCTTCCATGCCCGGCCATCTGACCCATGCACAGAAGCAGGTCCGCGCCAGGCAGGCTGCCGAAGTCTGCAGCATCAGCCGCAGAGCCTACCTCGAAAGCATGGTCGGCCAGACAACCCCTGTCCTCTTCGAGCAGAGCCAGAAGGGCCTGTACTCAGGCCATTGTCCCCAGTACTGTCTGGTCAAAGCCGAGGGCAGCCGCCTTTCGGGCCAGATCCGTCAGGTTCGCATCGACAGCACCGACGGCGAATGTCTCTTTGGCGAGATCCTGTAATTTTAAAAAATTATATTTTTCCGAAAATCGGGAACTTTTCTTTTCCCCTGCTGGTCTATACAGTAAAAGGAACCAAACATACAAAACTGGAGGTGAACATCTATGTTCGGTATTCCTGCATATCTCCTCTGGTTGGCTGCCGTCATCGGCCTGGCCATTCTGGAGGCCTCTACCATGGCACTGACCTGCATCTGGTTTGCCGCCGGTGCAGTGGCTGCTCTGCTGGTCGCCCTGATGGGCGGCGGATTCTGGCCCCAGCTCATTCTGTTCACGCTGGTCTCCGGCATCTGCCTCGCAGCGGTACGTCCCCTCGCCCTGCGTCATCTCAACAGCCAGAAGACAGCCACCAACGCCGACCGCGTTGTTGGCAGAGAGGGTCTGGTCATCGAAAGCATCGACAACAATCGTCCTTCCGGTCAGGTTCGTGTTTCCGGCCAGGTCTGGACGGCCCGTTCGGCCGATGATCATGTCACCATTCCCGAAGGATCTACCGTCATCATCCGGCAGATCCAGGGCGTCAAGCTGATCGTCGAACCCATTTCCACATCGGTTGTCCGCTGATCCCCAATCATTTACTCAATCACTACATAGAAAAGGAGAATTATTATGGCAGGTATTTTTGGTCCCGCACTGGCAATTCTTGTTTTTGTCATTCTCATCATTGCTTTCCTGGCCGCCAACATCATTATCGTCCCTCAGGCCAGCGCCTTTATCGTTGAACGTCTGGGCGCTTATCAGGGCACATGGGAAACCGGTCTCCACTTCAAGCTCCCCTTTATCGAGCGCGTTGCCAACAAGGTCACTCTGAAGGAACGCGTTTCCGACTTCCCGCCCCAGCCCGTTATCACCAAGGATAACGTTACCATGCAGATCGACACCGTCATCTATTTCCAGGTCACCGACCCCAAGCTGTTCACCTATGGTGTTGTCCATCCCATGGCTGCCATCGAGAATCTGACCGCTACTACACTGCGTAACATCATCGGTGATCTTGAGCTGGACCAGACACTGACCTCCCGCGACATCATCAATACCAAGATGCGTACCATCCTCGACGAAGCCACCGACCCCTGGGGCATCAAGATCAACCGCGTCGAGCTTAAGAACATCATCCCGCCCAGAGAGATTCAGGATGCCATGGAGCGTCAGATGAAGGCTGAGCGTGAACGCCGCGAATCGATCCTTAAGGCCGAAGGCGAAAAGCGTTCTCAGATCCTTATTGCCGAAGGTGAAAAGGAAGCCGTCATCCTCCGTGCCGAGGCTGTCCGTCAGCAGAAGATCAAGGAAGCCGAAGGTGAAGCAGAGGCTCTGCTGGCCATCCAGACTGCGCTGGCCAACTCCATCAAGCTGCTTAACGAAGCTGCTCCCGGCGATAACGTCATCAAGCTCAAGGCGCTGGAAGCCTTCACTGCCGCGGCTGATGGCAAAGCAACCAAGATCATCATCCCCTCGGAGATCCAGAGCATTGCCGGCCTGGCTGCCTCTGCCAAGGAGATCCTTTCCTCTGATCAGAAATAACCCTTACAAGGAGTTCCGCTTATGACCCTCGTACTGGAAACCGAACGCCTCCTCCTCCGTCAGCTGGAAGAGCGTGACCTGGATGATCTGAAAGAGATCCTGCAGGATCCCATCGCCATGGTGGCCTATGAGCATGCCTTCAGCGATGAGGAATGCCGCGACTGGCTTGACCGTATGATGCTCCGTCAGCGCCGCGACGGCATCTCCCTTTATGCGGTCATCCACAAAGAAACCGGTGAGTTTCTCGGCCAATGCGGTCTGACCATGCAGGATGTCGAGGGTCAGCTGCTTCCCGAAGTCGGATATCTCTTCAAACGAAAGTTCTGGCACAATGGCTACGCCACCGAAGCAGCTGCCGCCTGTCTGGATTACGGCTTTACACAGAAAGGCCTCGATACCATCTACTGTATCGTCAAGCACGACAACTTCCCCTCCCAGGCTGTGGCCCGCCGTAATGGTATGGAGATTGTCCATTCCTTTGACAAGTTCTATATGAACAAGCACATGCCCCACGTCCTGTTCGCCAAGAAAAAACCATAAACGTAAAAATGCCCGTGAGAAATCTCACGGGCATTCTTTTATCTGTTCTTGTATTCGCTGTACCATTTGGGAGTGATCTGCGAAAATCCATCGTACCAATCCATGATCTGCTGTTCCTGTTCCATAAAGACCTCGATCTGCTCCTGTCCGAAGGGCATGGCCCAGGGCAATGACGATAATGTATTTACAGCAATATACAGCGCCAACAGGCGGAAAAACTGTTCCGGTGGTCTGCCGTCAAAATAGCCATCGATCTGTCCGACAGCAAAAGCCGGTGCCGCCTGGACACACCAGACAATACGGCTGAACTCTTCCCATGGATCACCGAAATCATAACGGTCAAAATCAATGATCTTCAGCTGCCCATCTTCCAGCATCATATTGCCGATATGGTAATCTCCATGCTGAAAGCACTGGGGGCGTCCCTCGATCCGGCTTCGGTTCTCTTCCACAAATCGAATGATCTTCTCTCCATCGGGATACTGTACAGGGCAATCTCTATACTGCGTCAGCTTGCGGTCGATCTTGCGCCCAAAACGGACATCCCAGGGTTCCAGTTCCGGCGGTGCAGGCAGTACGTGAATCTGCCGCAGGATCTCGCCTGCTCTGCACCCAAGGGCATACTGCTCCTCCTCGGGAAGCACAGGAATAACCTTTTCGGCATCTTCCCCATTGATCCAAGTCCAGGTGGTATAAACCCCTTCTTCATCCAGACCGCACTGGATCGGGCGACTCATGGGAATATCCTCGGGCAATTGGCACACCTGCGCAAAGAGCTTCTGCCGTGCTTCCTGCTGTTCTGCCGGTGAAATACGCAGCAGCACAGATCTTCCATTTTCATCTGTCGCCTTGAACTTGCGGTCTCCCGACCATCCTTTCTCAATGGACATCTGCCTATGAAATCTCAGCTTTTCCACAGGAACACCACCTTTCTTTGGTTCATCCTAACATAAAAACAGAGGCGGCACAAGGCCGCCTCTGTTATCTTATTCATCCGCAAAGTTTCTGAAGGAAATATTCAGATCGACATTGCCTTTGATGCCGCTGACGCTGCCGGTATCGCTGTACTGCCACATATCAAAATCGTAGTAGAAACCGGGATGGTCATTATAACGTGCAAACCAGAAGGCATAATCAATGATCTTGCTGAGATCATATTTGACATATCCGCAATAGGAATTGAAATACACCATCGGCGTATAACCGGCCTCTTCGATCATGCCGCAGAATGTATTTGCAATTTTGCAGAGCAGATCGGTCTCCAGGCCATAGGTGCGGGCTTCGCTGCCGCCGATACGCTCCCAGTCAAAGACAACGGGATAGGTGATGTCATAACCATCGATACGCTCGAGGACATACTCGGCCTCTTCTCTGGCTTCGGCTACGGTGACAGCCTGAGAGAAATAGTATACACCGACATCAAGGCCGGCATCCAGTGCCCCTTCGATATTGGTTTCAAAATTGACATCATCATACATATTGCCTTCACGGCCATAGCCGCGGCCGCCGACACGAATGATGGCATAATCTACGCCATCATCGGCAACCTGCTCCCAGTCGATCTCTCCCTGATGGACCGAAACATCAATGCCGACCCATGTATCTTCACCCATATAATAACGATATCCGTTTTTGTCGTAATAATTACTGTCATCACGGGTATAGACGGGTACATCTTCCAGAACATCCAGTGTATAGGAAGCATACTGGATCGTATCGCCGCTCTGCTTTTCCTTATGATTGAGGATGCGCCAGATGATGGTAGTGATCTCGGCACGGGTGATATCGCTGTCGGGATAGAAATAGGTCTCCCCGTTCTTCTCGGTGGTACCTTCGACAATACACGCATTATAGAGAGCCATAACATACGCATCGTCACTGTCCTCAAAAGGCGATCTGCCCGAAGAATCCTCCAAGCCCATCGCCTCTGCTGCAATACGTGCGATATCTGCACGGGAGATGGTATCATTCAGACCCATAAATGCCTCAGGAACGATCCCGGCTTCAATGGCCAGATCTTCATAACGAAGGGCCCAATGGCCTTCCATTTCCTCATCCGAGGGCTCCAGACCGGTTGCCAGCAGGATCAGCTTGAGCGCCTGACCATAATTGACCAGACCGGAAGGTTCGAAGGTCGTAGGCGTCATACCATTGACGATACCGGTGGAATAGAGTTCGGCCACGTAGCCATAATACCATGCACCGGATCTGACATCACTGAAGGGCAGATCGATATCGAGGAACCACTTGGCTGTCAGTTCCATGGGTTCTTCGATGACGTCATCCTCATGGACCGCCATTCCCTCCGATGTATACCATCCGGCAAGAATGTAGTCTTCACGTTCGGCTTCAGGCAGTTCTTCCAGAGGTTCTCCGACTTCGAAGCAAACGATATCGCTTTCCACCGTGCCGCCATTGCCATTCAGCACAACATATGTATATTCCGGGCTGTACTCCCCTTCGTAATCTCCGTAAAGAAGCAGCATAGCTTCGCCCAGACGTCGCTCGGCCAGACCGTGGTCAACATTCTTGCCTACATGGCACCAGACTACAAAAGCATCCAGAATATCCAGTTCGTCATAGTTTTCCAGACCATCGATCAGGTAACTGCTGAACTTATAATCTTCGTTCATCCAGCCACTGCCCAGATTATAGGTGAAGCTGACCAGTGCATCAAACTGCCACTGTTCGGTCTCTATATCATAACGGCCCAGATAGTCGTTGACCTTTGCAGCTGTTTCTTCGAGGTCCTTTCGAAAAAGCCTTGTGGCCATCCGTTCGGAAATCTCATCGGGATATTCCTCCGGCTCGATGGCTGTACCATAACCGATACGCCATGTTCCATTGTCCAGATAGGGCACATTCGAAAAACCCTCGTACTGTTTGATAAACTCGATTCCCTCCGTACTGACCTCCCAATCGGCAGGCGCAGCATAAGCGGTAGGCGCCAGCATGCAGAGCATCGTGCAGGCCAGCAGCAAACTCATGAATCTTTTCATCCTATCCCCTTTCTCTTCCATTTGTTCATCGGGTTCTTTTTCCAATATCTAATAGTATAACATTTTTTATCAAACAAAAACACCCCAAATCCGCAGGAAAATCTTTCTTTCTGACAAAAATGCTTCCACAATATAACTCTATTCACTGCCCAAAAGTTCCCCGTCTTTTTTCACAAAAATCCATTCTCTTTTTCGGCAGGTTGCAAACACAGAAAAAGGCTGTATCTCCAGACAGGAAATACAGCCTTTGATTTATTCAAATCATTCCGAGACAGCCATGCTTTCCGGCTGCTCTCCCACGACCAATGCCTGCAGCTGGTCCTTCCGCTTGGTGCGTTCATGCTGCATGGTACGCCGCATGCTTTCCAGACGCCCGACCATCGAACGAAGACCATCTTCGACCCGGGCGATTTCTTCCATGGAATCTCCAATGCGCATCTGCATCGCCCAATCGGCCAAAAGACCATCGAGAAAGAAATCGGCAAACCGCAGAAAATCGCCGACATTGTCCTGCCCAAGATGAAGACCGATATTGACATCGGTCAGTTCACTGTTAAACTGGCTGATGCGGCTGCGCAGCGCCTCACTTTGCCGACGGGCATCATTGACCTTTTTATGTTTGCCTGCAGCTGCAACCACACCGCCGCCGGCAGTATCCCATACGCCGAATCCTCTGGCCTCCCGCAGGGTCTTTTGAATGTTACGGGCTTCCTGCAGCGCCAAGCCTCCCGATCCGATGGCCTGATCGATCTCCCGAAGCTGCTTATCGAAGGTTTGTACTGCGCGCTCCAATCGCGTCACTTCTTCCCCACACGGATGCTCAGCTTTCAGTATGGCCTTAAGCTTCTCATAGGCATCACGATAGCGGCGTTCAGGGTCGCCAAAACCTTGCCGGGTGGCCTCAAGGCTCTTGATTTTTACGCC
>JAEIGA010003426.1_pt1 | contig 24859 bp, 19 predicted proteins | sample 9270691 | NCBI WGS metagenome assembly JAEIGA01 (sample SAMN17057246, study PRJNA624740) | gut metagenome | biome: biome; isolation source: fecal sample | host: Bos grunniens | place: China: Xizang | collected 2019
GGCCGCCGCTTCTGACCAGTTCATAACGGTCACCCAGGAAGAACAGTTCCGGGTGATCGTCACGGATGGCCTGGAAAGCTGCGCGGCAGTCTTCTCCGGTGTTTACGGGGTTGGTAACGGGCAGCGGAATGTTGCCGGAGTAATCCTTCTGAAGAAACCGTCCCAGAATGCTGTCATAAAAGGCCTTTGCCTGCACATTGAGCATGTCACGGTAATAGAAGCTGCCCTGCTTTCTCGGCACATTTGTCATTTTTTCACCCGCTTTCTCATTTTGGGAATGACCATATCGATCTTCAGACGAACCTTGCCGTCCATACGGGTGCGGCTCTTCACGGTGCCGGTAATGCCGGGGATCCGCAGACAGCCGTCGGCAAAGTGCATCATTTCACCGACACAGTCGCCGGTTCTGGTTTCTTCCTGCTCTTCAGACTGGGCCGCTGCCTGGAAAACCCGGTCATAGGCAATGACTTCCGCGCTTTCAAATTCCTTGCCGATGCAGCCCAGCATCTGGCCGCGGACAGGATCGCAGACGAAAATGCACACAGGCGCTGCAGCTGCACGGGCTGCACCGTTTGCTTTGTCGGGACCGGAGAAGAATACGCCCAGATTGGGGTGGGTATGGCCGTCCAGCACGCATTCGCTGGAACCGCACAGTTTCAGGAAAGGATCCACCACGCAGCCGCAGGCATCCTGGTTGTACTGCTTTTCATGGCGCAGATATTCCTCACGGTGGTATTCCAGGAAGTCCAGGCCGGGATTTGCCTCTCCGTTGGGGCCCAGGCAGCTGGCGGAAACCGTGCTGCGGTTGGTGGTAAGGACTTCAATAAAGTGGGAAACCACAATATTGACCGTATTCTCTTCGCCGATCAGATAATGACCCAGACCGATAAACTTCTTTTCATCGTGATTCATGGGGGAGCGGCGGCCGTAGCTGACGATCATCTTGTATTCCTGATAGGCCTCAGGCAGGAAAAACACCTTGTTCCGGCCCTTGCCGTGGCGTTCCGCCACCTGGACATTGCCGCACTTGCTTTCAATCACTTCCGCGATTTTCTGTGCACCCAAAACAGGATAAGTCTTGGGTGCCTGCTCTCTGCGGGGAGGCAGCATAGGAGTTTCTGCTTTGTTCTTCATAGGGTTGTCCTTTCTCAGCGGCGACGGCTGGGGAGGGGTGCCGTTGCGGGTCTGGCCTTACGTGCGGGAAGTGCGGGAGGTGCCACTGCGGTAATCAGTCTGGGGGAAACGGTGGGGAAACGGCCTGCCGCAACGCCCTGCTGGTGCCACTTGATCATGGAGGCGTTGGCGGGGGAATCGTAGCGGGTCACAGCGGGATTATGGATCATATCCATCACCATCTTCTCTGCCACGGACAGCAGGGAGCTGGTCATGGGGATCCAGGTGTCAATACAGGCTGCACCGCTGCGGAACACATTGGGGCTTGCCAGATAATGGTTGGCGGGATAATAAGCCTTTACCGCCTTCAGGGGATAACCCAGATACACCACAATTTCCGCACTCATGGAATTGCAGGCCTTGGGATTCACGTCGGTGTTGGAATCCAGGTAATGGGAAGGAGCCAGCGTGGTGATCTGCAGGTGCAGCATCTCACCGGGCTGGGCCTGGATGCGCTCAATTCGTACAAGCTGGGGATTGAAGAGCTTCATCAGCGCTTCGTAGTCGTTCTTGATGGCTTCCCTGGAGTCGGCATCATTGATGCTGACCGTATGGGTCTTGCCTTTTTCATCGGTATAAGTAGTCGTGTAGCTCATTTCTGTAACCGTCCTTTCCTGAAATCAGAGTTTTTTCACAAGATGCATCTGTCTGGGATCTTCCCGGAAGGCAAACGTGGTGCAGACAATTCCGTCGTCCAGGAAATCCTTAGCGCCGTTGCGCTGAATCACAGAAATATGCGCACCCAGGGGGTAACCCAGTTCAAACAGGGTCTTATTGCGGATTTCCTCACTGCACCGGCCATTGAACGCATGCAGCACAGTACCGGGCATAAAATCCGTACTGAAGTGAGGAACCTTTCCGGCCTGTCTGCAGTCTTCGCAGACCAGGTCATCCAGGAAGGTACGGCCTTCATGCTTCATAACGGAGATGGGCTTGCCGCACACGTGGCATACATCATCCGTAATGAAACCGGAATACATGATATTCTTGTAGTACAGGGGATGGACCGCGATCTCAAAATCCTCCGTACCCAGTGCGTCGGCGATCAGAACCAGCGCATCCTTCAGCGTGGTGGAAAGGACGGTGCCGGACAGCCATTCCAGCTTTTCGGGAGGGGCGATGCTGCAGTCGGGACAATTGTGCTTACGCATAGGTCTGGTGGTTTCCAGGCTCAGATTGGGATATGCCACATAAGTAATGCGGCGGTTCATGGCATTTTCATCGCCGATCACCCAGGCACGGAACTGTTCGCTGGACAGATTGGCCGCAATGGAACTGGCAACGCCGGAAGTACGGATAATTTCGGGAACACCGTCAAACTGGCGGATCTGGGCACCGCTGCAGGAAGTTTTCAGATCAGGATCCTCCAGCCAGGACTCGTCGATGGTGCAGCGCAGGCAGAACTCCCTGCCGTCTGCCATCATGCTCTGGGCCATTTCCTCGTAGGTACCGTCCATGATCACCACGGGACGGCGGTCCTCGGGAATCTGCTTCCACAGCCGGTTAAACAGAATCTTGGCGGCATAGTTGTCCACGCTGAGAACCACCACATCGTATTCCGCAATGGCTTCAGGACCCAGCATGCACAGATTTGCATCAATGCCGTTGGAAGTACAGCCCTCATCCAGAAGAGGCTGCACACGGGCGGATACACACTCTGCCTTGTTGCGGCCCACATCTTCGGGGGTACGGACCAGGCAGCTGTGCTTGGCAGCATTTTCCAGGGAGAAGGTATCAAAGTCCAGAATATCCAGGCTGGCACCCATCTTCGCCACATTCTCCGCCACATTGGAGCCCACCGCACCGCCGCCGATGATCAGCACCTTCTTGCTGCCGAACAGGGGACGGTAAGCAGAGAGCTTCAGAGGATTATAAAGTTCACTCACAGGCATATTCTCCTTCGTTGATATTGTAAAAATAAACCGTTATCTGTTTTGGTATCATTTGCGGCAGAAGGGGCAGATTATGGTACCCCTCTGACATCCAATATAAAACGCAGCGTGTCTCCCGGCTCCAGTCCAAGTGCCTGTACCGTAGTATTCGCATCAGACACCTCCAGGCCGGTGCGCCTATTTCTAAAACAGAGCCATTCTTTGTCCGGGCGGATGCCAATATCTTCGGCATACTCCTCTAAAATCTGTTTCATGGTATTCACACCATAAACAGGAACACTCGGGTATGTCGCGCCGGTCAGCGCGTTTTCCAGATGGATCTCAAGCACAGCTGCCGCGGTATCCTGATCTGCGGCAGGATGATCGTTTGTCATTGGGATCGCTCCTTTCTGTTTTTGCTATGCATAGACGTCCTCGCAGATAACAAGCACGTCGCCCGTCTCCAGGCCCAGTTCTCCGGCAGCAACAGACCGGTCTTCGGTCTCCTTACCGGTGCGTTTGTTCAGGAACAGGATATTTTTCCGGGGATCAATTCCCAGCTCTTTGGCAAACTCCGTCAGAATCTGCGCCATGCTGTTTTCCGGATAGAGACGAACATTGAGATAAAATTTTCCGTTCAGTCTGTTCACCAGATCGATCTTAATGATACCCTCCGGATCGTCCTGACAGGCATTATCCTGAAGGATAACGAGCACATCCCCATCCTTCAGATCCAGATCCCGCACAGCAGCTTTCCTGTTGCTGGTCTCATGGCCGGTACGGTTGTTGCTGAACAGCAAATTATGTCTTTGGGGATCAACACCAATATCTGCTGCATACTCCTTCAGAATCTGTTCTATGGTGTTTTCTTCCAGGACAGACGCATTGGAATAGGATTCCCCTGTCTGCTTGTTCATTAAATTGAGTTTCATAATCTCTTTTACTTTTACAGTACACTCAATGACAACATAGAGCTCCTTGTCCATTATCAGCCCATTCCCTTTCCTTTATTTTGATTGTCCGGTATTTGCATCCCCTCTTCACTTCTGCGGTTCAGGAAAAGTAAGGCTTTCCGTTTGCGTGAAATTTGTGGCCGCGGCTGCAGTGGTACAGGTTCTCCTGGCTGTACCAGAAAATCTTCTGGACAGCGCCGTCATTTCTCTGATGGCAGTAGGGACAGCAGGGAAACTGGCTGGCCCGGATTCCCCGGGGACCCGGGCCCGGAGCAGCGCTCCGGGGCCGGACAGCCGCGGCAGATGTGGTTCTTCGGGGCGGCAGAGGCGGAGGGGAAGCACTGCGTCTGGTTTGTACGTTGGTTTTGACGGGAGTGACTCCGGTGATCTGTCCACCGGTATTTCTTCCGTTCTGACCGGTTCCGGGTGTTTCTTTTGCTTTGGTTGTCAGGTAGACGATCAACGCATAAACCGCCAGTCCCACACCAAATAAGATACAGGCTTCCATAGGCGATCTCCCTGCTTAGCGGATTATGCTACGTTGCCGTCATCGCAGACAGACAGCACGTCGCCTGCCTTCAGGCCCAGGGCCTCTACAGTGCAGTCCTTTTCGGCAGTTTCCTGACCGGTGCGCTTGTTCACGAACTGGACCTTCTTGTTGGGATTGATGCCGATATCTGCGGCATATTCCTGCATAATCTGTGCCATGGTGTTGACAGTCATGACGGGTGCGTTGGCGTAGGTCGCGCCGGTTACCTTGTTCACCAGATCGATCTCGAAAGAATCTTCCATATTGTCCAGAGCCTCATTGATAGGGTAGTTGTCCATCATAATTATTTTCTCCTTTTCATTTACTGTTTTTTTGATTTGTTATTTATTTCCTGCCACCGGCAGGGTTTTGACATACATACGATACTACCGTTTGTGGATTTCCTTTTTTAAGGACGATTTGCGTCCCCGGCTTAACCTCCCTTCTGTTTCATGTCTTCATCATATCAGAAACTGACCGGACCGTTTTTTAAGGGCATCTGTCTTCTGTGCCGTCACCGGCGGGTTGTTTCTGTCCATACAATAGCACACCTTCGAAAAAGCCTTTTTTAAGGACAGAAATCCTCAGAAAAACATACTGTTTTACTTTGCCAGTGTTTACTTTTTTGTTTTCCTGAGGTATAATCATTTAAAATTATTTACAGGGAGGGGAATACCATGTCCGAAAGCTATACCCGACAAATCAGTGATTTTATCCTGGATCTGCCCGACCAGGAAATCGCTGTTATCTGGGAAGACATTGAATCTATGCCTCTGAACACCACTGCCGAGCTCTGGAGAGCGAAACTGCTGAAAATCGCACGGGAGAATGCCTTCTCCAGCCGTTTTGCCCTGATGCGGATTCTCTGCAGCCGGGCCAACGAGCTGCCCTTCTTCCATCCCGCAGAAACGGACATTCCTGACGCTGCAGCCGGTTTCACCCTTTTTGTCGGTGAAAAGAAGTATCAGTTCCGGGATATCTCCATGGAACACGCAGAAAATCTGACTCCTCAGGAGCATCTGGAGTACATTTCCTGTCTGATGGATATCGCCTCCCGCCAGGCTGACAGCGATCCTGAAAAGAACCTGGAAATCATTTCCCGTGCCTGGCACGATGTGGACAGCGCCAACGCCCTTGCGGAAAGCCAGCTGCCCGAGAGCATCACCTCCGACAGGAAGCTGCTGAAAAGCACCCTGACCGACATTGCCAAAGCCAATAAGGCAAAGTACAAGGACCGCATCTCCCGGGAAGAAGCCCTTCTGCTGGGCCATATCCTGGACTTCTCCCTGGAAGAAATGCAGTGGTATCTCCTCCGTGTTCTGGATGTGGCGGACGGTTTCCGGTTCAATTTCTCCGGCGATCTGATCGAAGCCTACGGCTTCCTCACCAAAGCCAGCTGGCAGAGAGTCCGCAGGCTCCATGAGAAGTACGAACAGCTCAGCGCCGGCATCAAAAAGGCAGACGGCTCCGACCGGGCCGATAACCTGACCAAAAACATTGCAGACACCCTTCCCGGCAGAGTGGAGAAGTGGGAGGAGCATCCCACAACCCAGGACGATCAGTTCATGGACTGGATGCTGGCCCAGGCACCGGGACTGGACGTTCCTTCCCGCACGGCTCTGCGGATTTACCGCAACCTGGCCGCCTATGCCTACGATCTGACCGACGACACCGAGACTGCACCCTCCGATCTGGAATTCTCGGAACGTATCCGGAGCATCTACGAGGCATCCGAAGAAAGCGGCGCTGTCCGGCGCCTTCTGTACGAAAACGGCACTCTGTCCCCCCGCTGCTGCAAGACCGTCGCTGACAGACTGCTGCTGGAAAACAAGATTCAGTGTGAATCCATCCAGGCAGACAACACAAAGGCATGGCACATTATCACACAGCGGAAAGACGGCTCTCTCAGTGCTGCCGGCGGTATCGTCAATTCCAGCAGATCCCGAGTGGCGGATATTCTGTCCGGTAAGATCCAGGTGGAAAAGGGAGATATGCTGTATCTGTTCTGGTTCCTTGTCAACCGGGTGTGGATGCATGCCGCCATCCCCACGGACGAAGTCCGCTGCTACCGCCTGATGGACTTCCTGGATCTTTCCAGAAGCCTTCTGGAAGAAGCCATGCTGCCCACTTTTTATCCTCCGCACATCCTCGAGCAGAGCATGCTGCTGTCCATCGCCTGCGGCGGCAAGCTGGAGGAGGAGGATTCTTCCGTTGTTTACGAATACATGCTCCACGCACTGGTGGATTCCCGAAACAGAAAAAAGGCATCCGACAAGGAATGATCTTCCGTTTCCCTGCATAAGCCAACAGGCTGCTTCTTCCGAAGCAGCCTGTTTTTTCCGCAAGTCGGACCGGTATCCCCGGAGCCACGCAAAAAGCCCGCCGCAGATTGCTCTGCGGCGGGCTCTTCCGTTGTTTAAGGATATTATGCCTGTTTGTCCAGGATGGCATTTGCCTTCTGCAGCAGCTGCTCCAGAGAATACCGGCGGAAGGCACCCACCTTTTCCTCTTTTCCGCTGCGGGAAGCGCTTTCCGACACAAGGAACCAGTCCCTTTCGGCATCATACCCGATGCTCTGGTCTATACAGGCTCTGATTTTTACGGTACCTCCGGATACATCCAGCAGGAAACCGTCCGAGCCGTTGAACAGGACCACTGTATTTTCATCTATGGACACCAGCTGCACCTTCTCCGCTGCGCGGACGGAAGTATCCAGGTGGTCATTCAGATCGATATCGGCGAGGCAGGCGCCGTCGGAGGTGCGGTACTGGCGGAGTACCGTATCCTCTGTCAGCACAAGCAGGCTCTCCCCATCCGGCAGGAAGCGGATCACAGGCTGATAGCCCGCTGCGGGAACCCGGCAGATCAGATTTCCCTCCGGTCCGATGAGATATGCATAACCGCCCCAGCCGATCACGGCCTGGGTTCCGTCCGGACTCCACTGATAACAGTGGCTCTTCCACGTCATCCTCTCAGCCTCATCCGGTTCCGGCGTAAAGTCCGGGGAAATCCGCGCCGTTTCCTCTCCGGAAAAATTCACACGAAGCAGGTTTCTGAGGGTGTCCAGTCCATGGGTAACGGTGGCAAAGCTGATCTGCTCTGCTGCCGCATCCAGCTGCAGGGATCCGTACTGATAGTCTTCCCAATGGTACATTTCCACTTCATCCTCCGGATTTTCCGCAGGAACAAGGGAATACCGGCACAGTTCCTCCAGCCGGTCCTCTGCCAGGTTCCATCGGAACAGACCCACCTGGGTACCGCCTTTCACAGGGATGGACGCGGTAAAGAAGAGGGATTCCTCAAAGAACACGGAGTCCATTGCGACGATATATTCTTCCGGTTTTTCCGGCACGGGAACCTGCCGGGATTCTCCGGTAAGCAGATCTGTTTCCCACAGGGCATAGTCCGTGATCCAGAAGACAGAGCTGTCCAGTTCCGCTGCCTTCCAATAGACTCTGTGTGCATCCGGAGAAATTCCCACGACCCTGTAGGGCGAGAACCCGCACGCCTCGGGGATCTCATGGACCAGAAACGATCCGTCTGCACTGTCCGCGAAGCAAAGCTGCTGATTTCCTGTCAGGACCATCCGGATACCGTCTGCCGTACTGCGGTAATCGAAGCATTCCAGAAACATCCCTTCTTCCCCGAACAGCTTCGTATAGGTTTCATCGGATTTTCCCTTCACATACTTCCGGATGGAATAATCCTTGGAAAACACAGGCGTACTCTGAACATAGTAGTTGTCCTGATGCCGGCAGACTGCCGATACGGAATCGTCAAAGTGCTGTATGCTGAGCAGGGTATCCATGGTAAAGCTTGCCGCGGAGCTGCTGCCGTCTGCGTTCAGGGTCTCAAAACCGTTGGAACCGCAGTGGAGATCCAGAGCCGCGCTCCGGAGTTCATATTCCCGGAGAACCTGGCCGCTGTCCCAGTCCAGCAGCACACACAGATCCGCGCAGACTGCCAGCAGGCCTTTTCCGGCAGCGGTTCCCGTATCATAGGGGACCACCCGGAGGAAATCCACGTTGTCATCCCAGAGGCGGTACCGTTGCTCCGAACACCAGAGCAGGCTCCCGCTTTCCGGATCATAGGTTTCGATTCTGACCCTGATCGGTGTCGTATACTGATGGACTGTACCGGACTCCATGGTGGTGAGGGTATAGCCGCTGCCCCGGACAACCGCAATCCGGTCCTCCGCGAACGTCATGGTCACAATTGCCGTGTCCGTATCAAAAAGCTTGCGGCAGCTGCCGTCCTCCAGATTGATCAGATAAAGGGAATTCCATACGCTTTCAATATAGGAATAGCTTTCCCTGTCCACAGCAGGCACCGCTGCCCATTTCAGATCCGGTGAAACCACCATCTGCATCTGCACATCGTGATTGGGATCCATCCGGAAGGAATGCTGCCGCTCAGAGGTGCCGTCGGCTGCCGACAGGATCTCCAGCTGCAGGGTCACCCCGTTCTCATCCTCCTGCTCCGACAGCAGCACCACCCGGGTTCTGTCCTCCGATAAGCAGCACTCCCGAATATACTCTTTTTCAAAGCTCCAGTTCTGTTCACCGGTACGGTAATTCAGACTGCGGATCCCGCTGCCGGTCCGCAGAAGCAGAGCGTCCTGTTCCGGGATCAGCAGTTCCTTTGCGGTATGGTAAATCCCCTCCCGGGGCAGCAGTTCCCGGACCGGAGAAAGATTCTCCGCATCCCAGATCCGGATGCCGTTTTCATAGCTCTTCCAGGTAAACAGGAAGGTGCCGGTATCGTCCAGGAAAAACCGGTCGTCATCCGTGTCGATGGTGCTGACCGCGGTAACCGTATCCTCCGCAGCGCCGGGGGATACATAAATGCCCAGAGACTTGCCCAGGACGTATTCCGCCTCCGTCACCACGGGGCGGTCCTGTTCCGCAGAGGGCAGCGCCTGCAGCGCCAGTGCCATTGCTTCCAGGGGATTATGGTTTTTCAGCTGTTTCTCCGCCTGCTCCGACAGAAGCATGGATTCGTTGATCAGCGCGTTTTCATATTCTTCCTGAATCCGCACTGCCTGCGCCGCAATCAGACGGGCCCGATTTGCGGCGTAAAGGCCAAATGCCACCGCTGCCAGCAGGAAGACCGCGGTAACCGCCGCCACCCGCTGGAGGAAATAGACCTTCTGCCGCTGTTTCAGCGCATCAAAGGGTCTGTCCAGCATGGCTGCCGCCAGCCGCAGGAAGGCATCGCCTTTCAGATTCTTCAGAATCTGCGGAAGGTTTTCTCCGCGGATATCCGCCGCGAAGGGCATTTTTCCTTCTTCCTGCAGGCAGGCAGGAATGGAAGCCTCCGGTTCTCCGGAAGTCAGGACCGTCAGAATCCTGGATCTGGCCGCTTCCCCGTCTGTTTCCCGGTGGATCTCCAGAAAGGTTTTGATTTCCAGTTCTACCCAGGGCGACAGTGGAGTATCCTCCGAGCAGATCACCACAAGCCATTTGGAGTTTTTCAGAGCGTCATATATCTGCTGTCCGAAGTCCGCGCAGGCAGCCAGCTCACCTTCGTCCAGGAACACTTTGCGAAAAGGCTGTATCTTTTCTCCTTCATGATTTGTCGTGTGAAAATGCTCCAGCCGCTGCTGCAGGGCCTTTGCCACAGGACTGTCCACAGGTCCGTGTTTATAGCACAGAAATGCGTCATATGTGACAGGGCTCAGCACGCTTTCCTCTGCCGCAATGGCTTTCTGAATACCGTCCAGCAGCTGATTCACCTTCTCCAGCATTTCATCAGCAGAACGGTACCGGTTTTCCGGCTTTTTTTCCAGCGCCTTGGCTATGAGCGCCTGGAGCTGATCCTGCAGATGGACCGGACAGCCGACCCACCGCATGTGATTGGGCTTCAGGTATTTTCCGGAACGGTTTGCCAGCAGCTGACTGGAATTGGGGCGCTGTCCCGTCAGCAGGTACAGGGCAATGCAGCCCACGGAATAGATATCCGCACCCACATCAAGTTGCAGGGTTCCTGTATTGTTCAGAAGCATTTCCGGCGCCGAAAAGCCCCGGCTGGTGAAAATTTCCCGGTCTCGGATCTGTTCCGTTTTGCCGTCCTCCAGGAGGGATCTGGCAGAACCGAAATCGATCAGCGTCAGAAAATCGCTCTTGTCCTCCAGAGTGCCCCGGAGGAACACATTGCCGCCCTGCAGGTCCAGATGCAGATATCCTGCCCGGTGAACCTCCCGCAGGGCAAACAGCAGCTGCTGCAGAATGCGGCAGGTTTCCAGGGCCGAAAACCGCCGGCGCTCTGCCAGACAGTCGCTGAGAGACCGGCCTTTCTTTTCCAGGGATTCCATAACGCTCACCGCGTTGGAAACCAGAGTGGTTTCCTTTCCCGGCAGGGTCAGGGCAATGGTGTCGGCGGATTCCAGAATGGGAAGCATCCGGTCTGCCGTCACATGAATATCCTGATTGCGTTCTTTTTCCTGCACATGCCGTTCTCTGGCCCTGGCCAGATTTTCGCTGCACTCTGGATTCCGGGCGATGATCGCGCCCGTCTCACTGCGGCTGTAGTCCTGGCCGTCAGAAGCCGGGAAGCACTCCTTCAGCGCATAATAAATGCCGTCGGCGTGAAATTCACCGTTCTTAAGAATCATTCTTCTGGCCGGGTAAATAACACCGCCGCCGCCAAAACCGATGGGCTCTCCGCTGATCTCAAAAACACTGCCGGTGGACAGCAGTTCCAGCCGTGTTCCCCGGGGCAGTGCCGTGCGTGTATCCTGCATGGCCGATCGCTCCTTTCTCTCTTTTGAACGATCATACCACAGTTTACCTGCCGGGGCAAGACTGCATTCCCCCGTAAAATATCCCTTAAAAAGAAGAACCGCAGACTGCGGTATAATGGGCCTATCACCCAAAGAGGATTTTAAAAAGGAGGATACAAATATGGAGATCGTTACAAATCAGCATCCCGGCTTTGTAGTCATGCAGAAGGGCGATGCCGAGGTGCAGTGTGAGGTGCTGTTCACCTTTGAGGATGCGGCAACCGGCAATACCATTGTGGCATTTACCGACCGTTCCCTGGACAGCCGCGGCAATGTCCGGGTATATGCAGCCCTGCAGCAGGGGGATTCCCTGGTTCCCATCCGGACAAAAGACGAAGAAGCCCTGGTGCTGGAAGTACTGAGAGCAATGAACAGCTGCATACCGGATGCGTAAAGGAACCGGAGGATTTGTCCCATGAAAAAGAAAAACAGACCTTATATGTGGCATACCCGCCGCATTTTTCATCTGTGCACACTGATTCTTGCCGGCATGGGGTTTCTGACGGACTGGCTGATCTGTCACAGACCTTTCCCGGAAGCCCTGGTAACCGCCATATGCCCCATGCTGCTTGCTGCTGCGTTTTACCGGCGTGAGCAGCGCCGCCATTTTCTGGAACAGGCCCTCAAAGGCATCCGCAAGGCAACCGTACTCAATGCCGCCCTGCCCATGCTGCTGGGCAGCATCGGTTTCCTGCTGCAGGAAGAGGGTGTCTGTCTCGGTCTCTATCTGAGCATCAGTTTTCTGATCTGCGTCTGTGTCAGTGAGGCGACCCTGTCCAAACGGGAAGATGACCTGCTCAGCGCCATGCTGTGGAATGTAGCTGTTTTTTACGGTATGGCCGTGTTCCTGGAGCCCCATGCCGGTGCCGCCGTTTCCATTGCAGTCATGAGCTTCATCCTGTTTCTCCGGCTGTGCTGGTTCTGCCCCCACGAAGAATCTTCCGCTGTTTTCTGCAAGCATTTTCTGGTCCTGACCACGGCGATTCTGTTTCTGGCCGTGTTTTCCGACCGTGTCTTTATCCGTATGCTGGATTTCTGGGACGGTCCCGACGCCATGGCTTTTCTGGATCTGACAAAAAAGGCCACGTGGTTCGGCCCTGCCGAAAATCTCCTTTTCGCCGATGCCGATTACCGCAATGCACTGCACCGACTTGCAGCCGCTTACGGCTGGGGCAGTCTGATCCCCATTGCACTGGTGCTGCTGGTTTTGCTGGTCGCCGGCATGCGTTTGTGTTTCAGTTTCGACCGTGCACTGACTACCCTGTCCGTGGGCTGCTATTATCTGCTGTTCACCCGCATTCTGGGATATCTGGCGCTGGTTATGGGTATGGACCTGGGAATCACCGGAAATCTCCCCTTCTTCGGCGGCAGTCTCTTTGCCAGAACCCTGGACTTTACCATGGCCGCCATTCTGCTGCAGCCCCTGTCCCCGCCCCCGCTGGGAAAGCTGGATCCCGAAGATCCGGATTTCCATGCACTGGAAGAACAGGCGCTGATTCAGCTGCCCTACAATATGGACGGTCTGGCCCAGCTGTGCCGTTACGTATACGATGACCCCGAAAAGCGCGAGGCCTGGGCCCTGCTGCTGCAGGACTATCTGGCGCTGATGGATGAAAACACCCGCCGCATCATGATTCTGAATGCGGACTGTCTGTTCCGCACCGATTATTTCCGCAAGACCTATCCCCATATCTTTGCCTGCGCCGGAAACCGCCGGGATTCCCTGCCCGACGGTGCCGAAACCGAATGCTTCAACAACTCCTTCCTGGATCATGAGGTATTCTTCACCGATGCGGGGACCCGCCTGGACCGCTACAACGGAACCCGGGAAAAGCTGCTGATTCCCCCCTTCTACCGGATCATTGCCTTCAGTGCTTTTGAGGGGAATCCCCATCTGCAGCTGGTGTCTGTGCCGGAAACCGTCCGCCGCATCTGCCTCAGCGCCTTTGAGCACTGCCATCAGCTGAAAAAGGCAGAACTGCGGGCAGGTCTGCGGGAAATCGGCCCCTTTGCCTTTGCCGACAGCGGTCTGGAGGATGTGAATCTTCCGGAAGGTCTGCGCACCATCGAGGAAAATGCCTTTGCCGAAACCAGGCTGGTGCATGTCTTTATCCCCGGTTCCGTGGAAGAGATCTCCGAAGGTGCTTTTTCCAATATCCCCACCCTGAAAATGGCGGTGATGTACGAAGGTGTCCGTTCCGTCATCGGTGACGCTTTCCGCAACTGCCCCGGTCTGACAGAGATCCACATTCCCGACAGCCTGACCAGTATTGCCCCGGACGCCTTCGCCGGCTGCACCGGCATCCGCCGTGTGGTTGCCTCTGAGGAATGGAAAAACAGATACCCGGATCTGCTGCAGCTCATCACCGGCAGCAAAACTGCCGTCTGCGAAGACGACGGCCAGTGACGGACCAGCAACCTTCATACATATGGTTTTCCTGTATGGAACAGCCGTTTTACGGCTGTTCCATACGTTTTTTCAGCGGAAGTCTGCCGGACGGGACTGTTCCCTTTTCCCCCGCCGGATGTGCACTTGTTTTTTTCCGTTTTTTATAGTATCATTGTGAAAACACCGCCACAGGAATAACGGAAAAGGAAACGACTATGATCAAAACAAGAAAACTGGAACTGGCAGTCTGCACCTGCAGTTTCCTCGTATGCCTGATACTGCTGATCTCCCATACCTACAATGACATCGTCATTACGACACGTCACGGCATCAACTTCTGGAACGTTCTGCTGGAGGGAAAATTCCTCGATTTTTACAAAGTCAGCCGGATAGCATCCGGAAATGACTATTATACCGCTGTCCAGGGCTGCGCATACAACATTCTTGTCTATATTGTGTTTGCCGTCTGGAATCTTCCCCTGTATCTGCTGGAACGGTTTGCCGGTGTGGATGTCATGAACGCCATTCCCTGCCTGGTTTATTCCAAGCTGCTGGTTGTGGCCTGCACCGCGGTAACCGCAGCCATCCTCAGGAAACTTCTGGAAGCGCTGCATGTTTCCAAAGAGCATCACAGTCTGATGGTCTACCTGTATCTTTCCTCCACCCTGCTGGTCACGGTGGTCTTCCTCACCGGACAGTATGACATTCTTTCTCTTCCCTTCCAGATGCTGGGTCTTCTGGCTTTTATCAAAGGAAAGGACCGGGCCTTTGTTTTCTGGTTCGGCATCGCCTTCTGCTTCAAGTATTTTGCCGCAATCATCTTCCTGCCCCTTCTGCTGCTGCGGCACAAGAAAGCAGCTGCCTGGGTCCGGAACCTTGTGATGCTGCTGGTACCTGTTCTGATCACCAAGCTGCCCTTCCTGCTGTACGGTCTTCTGGCCCAAACCGACCGGGGTACCGGCGGTGAAGCCCTGGCAGGCCGTATCATGACCAGAATGCTGTCCTCTTCCAATATCGGCGCCGGCATCAATCCGTTTTTCGTCGTCTATATCTGCCTCCTGGTCTGGTGCTATCTGCGTCAGGAAAACAGCAGTTCTTCCGGCCACAGCGGTGTATGGGTATGTATGGTGGCCTATGGTGCTTTCTTCGGCCTCCTGAATGCCTATCCCTACTGGTCTATCCTGCTTGCCCCCTTTGTGGTGCTGGCCATTGCCATGGAACCGAAGCATATGTACATCAACCTGATCCTGGAAACGGCAGGCTATGCCGGTCTGATCGTGGTAAATATGCTCCGATACAACTGGGTGTATTTCGGACATACCTTAAAGCCCATGATCTGGTCCCGCATTCTGGAAGGAACCCGTTTTCACATCGGGTACGGGAACAGCCGCGTCAATGAGATCATCTGTCAGCTGAATACCCAGGGGGATATCCATGCCGTTGTCAATTCTGTTTTCCTGGGCGCTATGATTGCGCTGGCGTATACCACATACCCTGCCCGGAACCCCTCCGGCAGTCAGAAGCTGCAGGATCCCAGAGGCTGCTGCGATATCCTTCTGCTGCGGCTGCTGATCAACAGCGGCATCTGCCTGTTTCCGCTTCTGGCAGTCTTTATCTGACAAACCCATGCACCCGATGCGTTCTTTTCTGAATGCATCGGGTTTTTTCGGATATATCCCGGAAATCGTGCATTGAAATTGCAATCTCTGAATGATATAATAAATAAATTGAAGATAATCATCACAGCATTCAACACTGGAACAGGAAAGGGATACAAAACATGAAAGTTGTCATCCTCGCAGGCGGTCTGGGAACCCGGATCGCAGAAGAAAGCGTGCTGCGGCCGAAGCCCATGATTGAGATCGGCGGAAAACCCATCCTCTGGCATATTATGAAGGAATATGCTTATTATGGTTTCAACGAGTTTATCATCTGTGCCGGTTATAAACAGCATATGATCAAGGAATGGTTTGCCGACTACTTTCTCCACAACAGCGACATCACGTTTGATTTTACCCGCGGCAAAAATGATATGATCATTCACAACCAGAAGTGTGAGCCCTGGAAGGTTACCGTGGTGGATACCGGTCTGCACACCATGACCGGCGGCAGAATCAAGCGGGTACAGCCCTATATCGGAAACGAGCCCTTTATGATGACCTACGGCGATGCTGTCTGCGATGTGGATATCGGAAAACTGCTGCAATTCCACAAAGCCCACGGAAAAACCGCCACGCTGACCGCAGTCACCCTGGCACAGGACAAGGGTGTGCTGGATATCGGCTGGGACAATACGGTCCGCGCCTTCCGCGAAAAGAGCAGACATGACGGTGCCAGCATCAATGCCGGCTATATGGTTCTGCAGCCTGAGATCTTTGATTACATCGAAGGCGACACTACTGTTTTTGAAAGAGGCCCTCTGACTCAGCTTGCTGCCGAAGGACAGCTGAAATCCTATAAGCATGCGGGTTTCTGGCAGTGTATGGATACCAAACGGGAAATGGCAATTCTGGAGAACCTGCTGTCCGCCGGAAATGCTCCCTGGAAAAAATGGGACGACTGAGGTGCCTGATATGGATCTGTCTTTCTATAACGGAAAAAAAGTATTTGTCACGGGACATACCGGGTTCAAAGGCACCTGGCTGTGCCGCATGCTGGTCAATGCCGGTGCCATTGTCACAGGCTACAGCCTGGAGCCCCCTACTGAACCCAATCTGTTCCGCCTTGCCGGCCTGGAAGGCAAAATGACCAGCATCATCGGCGATGTGCGGGATCTGAACGCACTGAAAGCCGCCTTTGATGCCGCGCAGCCGGAAATCGTGCTGCACCTGGCAGCCCAGCCCATCGTCCGGGACAGCTACAGGAACCCTCACTATACCTACGAAACCAACGTGATGGGTACCGTCAATCTCCTGGAATGCGTCCGGCTGTCGGACTGTGTCCGGAGCGTGGTGAATGTCACCACCGACAAAGTTTATAAGAACAACGAGTGGTGCTGGGGTTACCGGGAAGATGAGCCTCTGGACGGCTATGATCCTTACTCCAACTCCAAAAGCTGCTCGGAGCTTGTAACCCACAGTTACATCAGCAGCTTCTTTGCAGGCAGGCTGGCTGTGTCCACTGCCCGGGCCGGCAATGTGATCGGCGGCGGCGATTTCGCCAACGACCGGATCATTCCCGACTGCGTCCGTGCCATGGCTGCCGGAAAGAAGATCGGCGTGCGCAATCCCTATTCCACACGTCCCTATCAGCATGTTCTGGAGCCCCTGGCAGTCTATCTGACCATTGCCCGGAAGCAGTACGAAGACATCCGTTACGCAGGCTTCTACAATGTCGGCCCGGATGAATGCGACTGCGTGACCACCGGCGAACTGGTGGATCTGTTCTGCCGCTGCTGGGGAGACGGCGCCGCATGGGAAAACCAGGCGGAAGCGGGCGCGCCCCACGAAGCAAATTTCCTGAAGCTGGACTGCAGCAAAATCAAAAGCGTATTCGGCTGGAAGCCCCGCTGGCACATTGCCCAGTGTATGGAAATGACCTGCCGCTTCAGCAAGACCTGGCTGGCAGGCGGCAATATTCCGGAAGAAATGGATACCGAAATCAAAGAATTTATGGAGGGCTGAAAATGTCCGGTTGGAAAAACGAAGCCGAAGCCCGGGAACAGATCAAGGATCTGGTCACCCGGTATTATCACGAATTTAAAGAAAAGAAAACCCCGTTCGTCCCCGGCGACCGCATCGCCTATGCTTCCCGTGTGTTTGACGAGAAGGAGATGTGCGCCCTGACCGATGCCATGCTGGATTTCTGGCTGACCACCGGCCGCTTCTCCGATGCTTTTGAAAGAGAATTTGCCGAATGGATCGGTGTCAGGTATGCCCATCTGGTGAACTCCGGTTCCTCCGCAAACCTGATCGCCTTCTCCGTGCTGACCGCCCCCGAACTGGGCGACCGTCAGATCAAGCGCGGCGATGAGGTCATCACCGTTGCCTGCGGCTTCCCCACCACCGTGACACCCGTGCTGCAGTACGGTGCTGTGCCGGTATTTGTGGACGTGACCGTTCCCCAGTACAACATCGATGTATCCAAACTGGAGGCTGCCCTCAGCGAGAAGACCAAGGCGGTCATGATCGCCCACACCCTGGGCAATCCCTTTGACCTGTCTGCGGTAAAGGCATTCTGCGACAAGCATAATCTGTGGCTGGTGGAAGACAACTGCGATGCTCTGGGCAGCCAGTATACCATCGGCGGCGAGACCCGCTATACCGGCACCTGGGGTGATATCGGCACTTCCAGTTTCTATCCTCCCCACCATATGACCATGGGCGAGGGCGGCGCTGTATACACCAACGACCCCAGGCTGCACCGGCTGATCCTCAGCTACCGGGACTGGGGCCGGGACTGCATCTGTCCCTCCGGTCAGGACAACTTCTGCCGCCACCGTTTTGACGGCCAGTACGGTCAGCTGCCTGCCGGCTATGACCACAAATACGTTTACAGCCACTTCGGCTACAACCTGAAGGTTACCGATATGCAGGCTGCCGTTGGCTGCGAGCAGCTGAAGAAGTTCCCTTCCTTCATTGAACGCCGCCGCCACAACTGGGACCGTCTGCACAAGGCGCTGGAAGGTGCCCGGGATAAGCTGATACTGCCCGAACCCGCGGAAAACAGCAATCCCTCCTGGTTCGGCTTCCTAATCTCCGTCCGGCCCGAAAGCGGTCTGGACCGCAACAAAATCACCCGCTATATTGAAGATCACAACGTGCAGACCCGTCTGCTGTTCTCCGGCAATCTGATCAAGCATCCCTGCTTTGACCAGATCCGCGGAACTGACGCCTACCGTGTTGCTGGCGATCTGACCGTTACCGATTTCATCATGAACAACACCTTCTGGGTGGGTGTTTACCCCGGCATGACGGATGAGATGATCGACTATATGGCAGCAGTCATTCTGGATGCAGTGAACCAATGAGCAGACAGAAAAACATTCTGAAAAACATCGTCAGCGACACCCTGTGGTGTACCATCGGACTGGTGCTGATGAACTGCGTGGTTCAGTTTGCGGTATACCCGATCTGGAGCCGCCGGCTTGGTGCCGAACGGTACGGCGACATTCTGTATCTTATGTCGGTGGTCAACATTGCGGCCTACTCCGTGGGCGCAGCGAACAATCTGGCCAGAATGAAGGCCAGCGCCGAGGGAGAAACGAAGAATTCCCCCTATCTGGCCATCCTGCTGACGGCATCCGCAGTGATTCTCGTTCCGGGATTCCTGTTCGGCATGTTCGGCGGTGTGAAATCCACCGTAACGGAAAGTCTGCTTTTCACAGCCCTGCTGGTGTTTACTACCTGGCGGTATTACTGCGAGGTGCAGTACCGGCTGAATATCGACTACCGGGGCTATTTTCGGTTTTACCTGATCATCAGCGCCGGCTACCTGCTGGGAACAGCCCTGTATTTTGTGACGGGGCTGTGGCCTGTGGCCCTGCTTCCGGGCGAAGCGGCCTGTATTCTGCTGATCCGGAAGACCGGCAGCATCCTCAGGTGGGACGGACGTGCCGGCAGGGAGGAACTCTCCGGCACGCTGCGGGCAGTGTCGGTACTGTTCTGCTCCATGCTGCTGTCCGACCTGATCATGAACAGCGACAGAATTCTGCTGAAACTGTTCATCGGCGGAACCTCCGTTACGATTTACTATCTGGCATCCCTGCTGGGAAAAACGGTGACCCTGATCACAAAGCCCCTGAACAGCGTAATCCTGGGGTATCTTGCCAAATACAAAGGAACGCTGACTCTGCGGTTCATGCATCTGGTGACGCTGGCATCCCTGGCTGCCTGTCTGGCGGCAACGGTGTGCTGCACTGTGGGCTCCCATATTCTGATCCGCATTCTGTATCCCCAGAGCTATGAGGCAGCAAAAAGCTATTTTGTCATCGGCAACCTTGCACAGATCTTCTGCTTTGCCGCAGGCGTTGTGGGAACCATCCTGCTGCGGTTCACCCAGACAAAATGCCAGATCTATCTGAACGGTGCCTACGCGGCTGCCTTTGTTGTACTGTGCATTCCGGGCACCAGAATGTTCGGGTTCGACGGTTTTTGTGTTGCCATGCTGATGACCGGCTTTGTCCGCTATATTACCGCAATTATTCTGGGCTACCGGCAGGCAGCAAAAAATACGGACCCAGGAAGCGAGAGGAAGTAAAAACAATGAGTTTGATGGAAAGCGCCAGAAAATGGGTCTACTGGACTCTGGATACGGTAAAGGGCCGTCCGGTGGGCAGGCACTACGACGAAGTGCGCGATGCCTTCCGGAACGGTACGGATTCGAAGGTAACGGAAGAAAAACTGCAGAAACTTCTGCATCACGCAGCGGATACCACAGCCTTCTACCACGATATGGCAGATGCGGGAACCCTTTCTCTGGACCGCTTTCCTGTTATGAACAAGGCCGGATACCTGGAAAACTATGACGCCCATATCTCGGAGCCTTACCGCGATCGCCCAGACAATAGAACCCACCAGACAAGCGGCTCCACGGGCGTTCCCTTTACCATCCTCCAGGACAAGGGGAAAGCGGAGCGCTGCACTGCCTGCTCGCTGTTTATCAACGGACTGGGCGGCTATGTGCTGGGTGACCGCCAGGCCTTCCTGAGAGTATGGCGGGTCTACAAAAAAAGCAAAATCCGGGAGATCATGGAAAATCTCTTCCCGGTCAACACGGTGCAGCTGGATGATGCCCACATGCAGGAGATCTGCGCATTTCTGAAGAAAAAGCGGATCAGAAGCATGATCGGCTATGCCTCCAGTCTGGCTGCCCTCAGCGATTACATCCGCGATGCCGGTGTGGATACCTCCGCTTTCCGGGTGCGTTCCATCATTGCCATCTCGGACCTCCTTTCCCCGGCTGCCAGGGAACAGCTGAAACAGCAGTTCCGCTGTCCCGTCAATTCCAACTACTCCAATGAAGAGAACGGCATTCTGGCAATCCAGCAGGGAGAAGAGGCCTACTATTTCGATTCGTCCTCCTATGTTGTGGAACTGCTGGATCTGGAATCCGATGCGCCGGCAAAAGAAGGTGAAGCCGGCCGTATCGTATTGACGGATCTGCACAATTACGCATTCCCCATGATTCGTTTTGATACCGGCGACACTGCCGTGGCAGTGCGGAAGGTGGACGAAAAAACAGGCAGAACCTGGCTGTACTTTCAGGAACTCTATGGCAGACGTTCGGATATGATCTATGATATCCACGGAATTCCCGTATCGCCCCGGGCGATCAGCGCCAATATGCACGGTATTTCCGGCATCCGGCAGTGGAAATTCGTGCAGGAAACAAAGGATACCTATTGTTTCTATATCAACGCGGACGGAACGGTTGATGAAAATGCCTTCCTGCCGTTTTTTAAAGACCTTCTGGGCACCCGTGTTGATGTTCAGTATGTGGAGGAGATCCCCGTGCTTGCCTCCGGCAAAAGAAAAAGCACGGAAAACAGAATGACAGCCGCAAATCAAAAATAAGAGGATAAACCATGAAGCAAAAAGTATCGGATTACATTGCCGATTTTCTGGTTAAGAATGACATTACGCAGATGTTCACCGTGGTGGGCGGCGGTGCCATGCACCTGAACGATTCCTTCGGCCATCACCCCGGTCTGCATGTTACTTACAATCATCACGAGCAGGCATCCGCCATTGCCGCAGAGGCCTATGCCCGTGTGGACAACCGGATCGCTGCGGTCTGCGTAACCACCGGACCCGGTGCCACCAATGCCATTACCGGCGTAGCCGGCGCATGGATGGATTCCATCCCCATGCTGGTCTTCTCCGGACAGGCCCGCTACGCAACCACCGTCTATGCTTCCGGTCTGAACCTGCGTACCCGCGGTGTGCAGGAATTCGATATTACCGGTTCTGTCCGGAACATGACCAAATACTGCGCCCTGGTAACGGACCCCACCGAAATCCGTTATCATCTGGAAAAGTCCCTGCATCTGGCAAAGACCGGCCGTCCCGGTCCCTGCTGGCTGGACATTCCCCTGGATATCCAGAGCGCTGTTGTGGAAACAGATACCCTTGCCGGTTTCACTCCGGATCCCGCTGCGGAAATTCCCGTGGAAGACGCAGTGCTGGAGGATGTGATCCGCCGCATCCGCAATGCGCAGCGCCCTGTGATCTTTGTGGGCAACGGTGTCCGTCTGGCCGGCGCCCATGAGAAGTTCCTGGAACTGGTGTCCCGGCTGAATGTTCCCGTGGTCAACGGCATGAGCAGTGTCGATGCCATTGCTTACGATCATCCCCTCTATGTTGGCCGCAACGGCAACACCGGTGACCGGGCCGGAAACTTCGCCCTGCAGAACAGCGACCTGCTCCTTTCTCTGGGCAGCCGGCTCAGCTTTTTCCAGACCGGCTTCAACTACGAAACCTGGGCCCGCGCCGCCTATAAGATCGTCAATGACATCGATCCGGAAGAGCTGGAAAAAGACAGCATCCGGGCTGACTGCAAGCTTTGCTGCGATGCAAAGTGGCTGATCGAAGCGCTGCTGGCCAAACTGCCGGAAGAAATCCCTCCAAAGACCGACTGGGTCGCCTGCTGCCGGAACTGGAAGCAGAAGTACCCCGTAACCCAGCCCAAACATTATGAGGATCCCCGTCCCAATATCTATGTATTCTACAAAGAACTGAGCACCCGCATGGGCGACGGTGACGCGCTGGTGGTCAGCGTGGGCACCTCCCGGGTAGCCGGTTCCCAGGCAAGCATCCTCACCGAAGGCATGCGTTTTTACACCAATCCCGCCTGTGCCGCCATGGGCTACTGTCTGCCTGCGGCCATCGGCGTCTGTGTTGCCCGTGAGAATAAGCCCACCGTGCTGTGCACCGGCGAAGGCAGCTTCCAGATGAACATTCAGGAACTGCAGACCATCATTCACAACAGGCTGCCCATTAAGATCTTCCTCAACAACAACGAGGGTTATCACTCCATCCGCATGACCCAGAACAGCTTCTTCGGCAAGCCGCTGGTAGGTGTCGGCGAGGAAAGCGGCGATCTGAGTTTCCCCGATATGGCAAAGCTGGCGCCTGCCTACGGATTCCCCTTCCGCCGGTGTGAAGACCCTGCCGACGTCGGGGCATCCATTGAATGGGCCCTGGCCCAGGAAGGCCCCTGCATCTGCGAAATGATGCTCTCTCCCCTGCAGCTGACGGAGCCCAAGGCAGCAAGCAAGAAGCTCCCCGACGGACGGATGGTTTCCGCACCCCTGGAAGACATGGCCCCTTTCCTGCCGGAAGAGGAACTGAAAGCAAACATGTTCATCCCCACCATGGATCAGAAATTCTAAGCAAAGGGAGAAATTCGCATGAAGGTAATTGTTGTTACCGGCGCTACCAGCATGATCGGATCCGCGCTGATCCGCTCCTGCCTGCGCAACGGTATCTCCCGTATTTACGCGGTGGTGCGGCCCGGCACCGTGAAGGCAGACCGGCTGCCGGAAGATTCCCGGATCGTAACCGTGGAATGCGCGGCAGATGCCTACGAAAACCTGCCCCGCCTGATTCCGGAAACCTGCGATGTGTTCTACCACATTGCCTGGACACTGACGGGAGCCGCCAGAAATGACGATCTGCCGGAGCAGGCAAAGAATATCCAGTATACCCTGCAGGCATTCGCTGCCGCTGAGGCTCTGGGCTGCGGCAAATTTATCGGCGCAGGCTCCCAGGCAGAATACGGCAAGCTGGATATCCCCAGCATCGGCCCGGATTCTCCGGTCAATCCCGTGCAGCCTTACGGAATCGCAAAGTACGCAGCCGGAAAGCTGGTTATGGAAGCAGCGAAGAAAACGGAGCTTTCCTGTCTGTGGGTCCGTATTTTCAGTGTTTACGGCATTTACGACAAGCCCACCACCATGATCGCATCCACCCTGCGGAAACTGCTTGCCGGAGAGCCCACCGCCTTCACAAAGGCTGAGCAGCTTTGGGACTATCTCTTCAGCGAGGATGCCGGCGATGCCTTCTACCTTATCGGCAAACACGCACAGGGACGCAAAGTCTACTGCCTTGGCAGCGGTGAAAGCCGTACACTGAAACGCTTTATTGAGGACATGCGCGATACCGTCAGTCCGGGCACGGAACTGGGCATCGGCCTGATTCCCTATACCCCCCAAACCGTCATGCATCTGTGTGCCGACATCCGGACACTGCATGAAGATACCGGCTTCACCCCCAAAACAGCGTTCTGTGACGGCATTCAGCAGACAATGCGCTGGATGCAGTCCTGACAGGACCGCACATCCAAATCCGGATACAGAAAAGGATACAATCATGAAAAAAATCAGCATTTTGGTTTCCTGCTACAACGAAGAGGAAAACGTTGTCCCTCTGACCCACGCCATTGTGGAATGCATGACCACAGAACTTCCACAGTATGACTATGAACTGATTTTCATTGACAATCATTCCACCGACAATACCAAGCCCCTGCTGCGGCAGCTCTGCGCAGAAAATCCCAAAGTGAAGGCGATTTTCAATGCCGCCAACTTCGGTCAGCTCCGTTCCCCGGTTTACGGTCTGAAGCAGACCACCGGCGACTGCACCATCAAAATGGTCTGCGATTTCCAGGATCCCGTGGAGATGATCCCCAAATTTGTCAGGGAGTGGGAAAAAGGACATAAAGTTGTCATCGGCATCAAGACCAAGAGTAAGGAAAATCCGGTTATGTACGCCATCCGCGGCGCATATTATTATATTTTCAACAAACTCACCGATGTGGAGCATATCCGTCAGTTCACCGGCTTCGGTCTGTATGACAAGTCCTTCATGAATATTCTCCGGGCTGTCAATGATCCGGTGCCCTATTTCAGAGGACTGGTTGCGGAATACGCCAAGCAGCGCAAGGAGATTCCCTACACCCAGCCCAAACGGGAAAAGGGCAAGACCAAGAACAATTTCTACACACTTTACGACATCGGCATCACCGGTCTGACCACCTATTCCAAGGCGCTGATGCGTCTGGCGATTCTGGTGGGCGGCATGTGTTCCTGTCTGAGTTTCCTGGTGGCCATCGGCTATTTTATCTACAAGCTTCTGCACTGGAACACCTTCAGCGCAGGCATTGCGCCTCTGGTCATCGGCATGTTCCTGCTGGGCGGCGTTCAGCTGATTTTCATCGGTATTA